>JACCDG010478052.1_pt1 | contig 135218 bp, 140 predicted proteins | sample 7442471 | NCBI WGS metagenome assembly JACCDG01 (sample SAMN15323444, study PRJNA562643) | freshwater metagenome | isolation source: river surface water | place: USA:Blue River Watershed | collected 2017-08-17
AAAAAATATGTCATAATCGCGTTCTTCGCAATCCTGCCCGGGTGGTGAAATTGGTAGACGCAGGGGACTCAAAATCCCCCGCCGCAAGGCGTGCCGGTTCGATTCCGGCCTCGGGCACCATCGATTTACTTCAAATCGATTCTCAAAAGGTTGCGACATGTATCTGCTACTGATACTTGCGTTGGCAGTGCTGTACCCCGCAACGCACATATTCAATGGTTGGCTGTTTGAATTTGCCACCATCAATGACCATATCTCCCTGATTTACTTGCCAGCCTTTTTGCGACTTACCAATTTGTTGGTGTTGGGTCCCGTATTTGGCACACTGACCACCATCTTGGGCGGCTTGTTGCTGATCGCTAACTTTCAAGAGTCGCTGGGCTTGGCACTGCTCAACATTGCTTGCTCCAGCGCAAGCCCATTGATCGCACTGATGGGGTTCAGAATCTATTTCAAACGTGGTGTGCAACTGAGCGACCTAAGAGATCTTGCAACCCTGACTTTGATTTATTGCATTTGCAATTCGCTGGTTCACCACAGCGTCTGGCTGGTGACCCAACCCGCTCAAGTCTTTAACGCTCAAGAAGCCGCATGGATGTTCATTGGCGACCTGAATGGCGCCTTGATTGGCGCCTATTTGCTGAAAGCTTTGATTGATTTCATGGAAAAACGCGGCATTAATTTTTCAGGCTCTTCGCAGCCCAAAAACTAAGAACCACCAAAGGCAAGCCAACCGCAAAGGTGGCACGGATGCCAAAGTATTCTGCAACCCACCCTAGTAGTGGTGGACCCAGTAAAAATACAAGGAATGAGGTTTGGGCCAAAGCAGCCACATTGACAGCAGCAGGCCGATCCGTGCGCTGCGCTGCGGCCGACATGGCCAATGGAAAAATAGCACTGCTACCCACGCCCATCAAAGCCAACCCCAGCAACGCCATCCATGGCGCAAGTGCCCATGTCACAGCACAAATGCCCAAGCCCAACAGCAAAATCAATGAGCGGGCCACACGAACAGGTTGAAAGCGTTCGACGAAGCGGTCTGCAAAAAATCGGGTGACTCCTTGGGCCGTGGCACCCGCAGCCACAGCCAGACCACAAATGAAAGGACTGCTGTCAAAAACGTCACGCATGTAAATGGCTGACCAATCTATGCCAGCGCCCTCCATTAGCATGGCGCCCAAAGTGGCGACGACCAACATCAAAATGGGTGGCGTTGGCCAGGCAAACTTGACGGCAACTTCTGTAGCGCTTAGATCAGCTCTTGGCCGTGATGCCGCTGCTTCAAAAAGACCCAACAAAACCCATACAAGGCAAGTGACCAGCGCAAGCATACCGAGCAAGTGCGCTTTTGGTGACCAGTCCGCTTGCGCAGCGAGCCCCCCAACCAAACCTGCCACTGCAAAGCCCATACTCCAAAATGCATGTGCACGGTTCATGATGCGTCGCCCCAACGCATACTCCACACGATCAGCTTCTAAATTAACCACCTGCTCCACAGCCCCAATGCAGATACCTGCAGGTACCAAACTTAGAAACATAAACAAAGGATGGGGGGCCATGCCAGCCAAGGCATAAAAAGCAGCAATCAGAGGCAGACCTGCCCAGAGTATTTTCTGAGGACCCAAGCGATCAATCCAACGTCCACCAAAGGTCAAAGAAATCAAGGTACCTGATGCTGTGCCAATCAGACCAAGGCCCAAGGCACCTTCAGCAACCCCCATGCCCTGCTGAATTTCTGCCATCCGTGGATAAAGACCGCCAAGCGCCAATGCATAAAGAAAAAACGCAGCGTAAACCCGTTGCGCTGCGCTTAAACGTCCCCCAAAAGCTTGAAAAGACTTCATTCAAACAATTTCAGATTGTCTGCCGATGTTTTGACAGCCAGCGACTGCAGACCATGTTTAACCGTAGGGTACTGCAAACGAATCTTCAACTCTTTTTTGAGCCTCTGATTTTCGAGTCGGCGAGATTCGCTCATGAAGCTCAGCAACATCAAAGGCAAAGTCTCTTGGGCCTGTGAGCGCGCAACACGCGGCGGCCGACGCAGCCCCATCAAATCGGCGGCCATGTCAAAGTAATCTCCCATTTTGAGATGGGTGTCGTCGCTCACATGTACCACTCGCTGCGGCTTACCACGCCACACAGCCGCCACACACGCTCTGGCCAAGTCATCGGCATGGATGTGATTGGTAAACACATCGTCTTTCTTTTGTAAAACGGGTGTGCCCTTCATGAGGCGTTCGCGCGGGGTTCCATTGTGTCGATCGGGCGCATAGATACCGGGAATTCGAAGAATGCTGCTGCGCACGCCGGTTTTACCCAAAAATCGAATCACTCGTTCGGCATCAACGCGCCGTATAGCGCGTGGAGTGTGAGGACGAACTGTTTGCGTTTCGGGCACCCAGGCCCCTTCACAATCGCCGTAAACGCCACTGGTTGATCCATAGACCAAACTTTTGGGCAAACTTCTCTTCTTGAGGGCTCTGACCAAATTCAGGGTCCGTGGATCATGCGACCAAGTACCGACACGGTCGGTAGGGGGTGGCGCCAAATGTAAAACGCGTGTAGCCCACCCTGCCAAGCGTTGCAAAGTGTCTGGTGTGTCCAGGTTGCCGAGCAAAGGCACGATGCCCTTGGCTCGTAAATCAGCACATTTTTCGGGGCTAGACGTTAAGGCGGCCACCTTGACACGTCCCACCCACTGTTTGGCCGCACGTTGACCCACATCACCACAACCGATGATCAGGACACGCTCTTTTCGAAAGCGGGCGGGCAAAGCGCCCAAAGGGGTTTGGTTTGAAGGCAAAATCAGGGTTTGAAAAATTCAGACCCCCCTAGGATAACGAAAACATGAGCTTCCAAATTACCGTTGAGCCCAGTGGCCGCACATTTAGTGCAGACAACACCGAAACTTTGTTGGCAGCAGGCATTCGTCAGGGCATTGGCTTGCCTTACGGCTGCAAAGATGGCGCTTGTGGTTCTTGCAAATGCAAAAAGATTTCTGGCACGGTGGTGCATGGTGAGCACCAATCGAAGGCCTTGAGTGCAGAAGAAGAAGCACAAGGCTTGATTCTGACTTGCTGTTCTACAGCACAAAGCGATTTGGTGCTGGAGTCTCGCCAAGTCACAGAGGAAGGCAGCTTCCCCATCAAAAAAATGCCCGTGCGAGTGGTCAGTCTAGAAAAGAAATCGCACGACGTGATGTCGGTTGTCATGCAGTTGCCCGCCACCGATGTCATGAAATTTCACGCTGGACAATATGTAGAATTTTTGCTGCGCGATGGCTCGCGCAGAAGCTACAGCATGGCCAATGCACCGCACACGCTTGACCCTGCCGCACCCAAAGTTGAATTGCACATTCGGCATATGCCAGGCGGTAAGTTCACCGATGTCGTATTCAGCACCATGAAAGAAAAAGACATCTTGCGGATTGAAGGCCCCTACGGCAGTTTCTATTTGCGCGAAGACTCACAAGCACCCATCATTTTGTTGGCATCGGGTACAGGCTTTGCCCCCATCAAAGCCCTGATCGAGCACATGCAGCACAAGAGCATCACCCGCCCCGCTACTTTGTATTGGGGCGGTCGCCGTCCCTCCGATTTGTACATGAGCGACTGGGTGGAAGCGCAAGTGAAAGCCATGCCCAACCTCACCTATGTGCCCGTGGTGTCCGATGCTTTGCCTGAAGATGCATGGACCGGCAGAACCGGTTTTGTGCACCAAGCGGTGTTGCAAGATCACGCCGATCTGAGTGACTTTCAGGTGTATGCCTGTGGCGCACCCATTGTGGTGGACTCTGCGCGTGCCGATTATGTTGGCAAAGCGGGCTTGCCAGAAGAAGCTTTCTTTGCCGATTCATTCACCTCAGAAGCCGACAAAACAAAGGAAACTGCATGATGCGACCATCAACTGATCTGTCAAAACGCGTGGGCTTGTTGTCCATCAGCCTACTCACTTTAGCCGGCTTGATCGGTGGCTTGGGCTCGGCAACGGCGCAAACGGCGCCTGCCACCGCCCCATTGAGCAAACCCATCCGCTTGGTGGTCCCTTATGCACCAGGAGGCCCTATCGATGTCACAGCGCGCGCCTTGGCAGAGCGCGTCAAAGACAGCCTAGGCGTGGTGATCATTGACAACAAACCAGGTGCTGGCGGCAATTTGGGTGTCGACCTTGTGGCCAAGGCACCAGCCGATGGGTACACCATTGGCATTGCAGCCGTGGCCACCCATGCCATCAATCCCTGGCTCTTTACCAAGATGCCATTCAATGCTGCCACTGATTTTGCTGCCATCACGCAAATGGTTCGGGTACCCAATGTGCTGGTCATGAATGCCGAGACAGCCACCCGTCTCAAAATTAGCACAGTGGCCGATTTAATTGCCTACGCCAAAGTCAACCCAGGCAAGCTCAACGTGGGCTCGGGTGGCAATGGCAGTGCAGGTCATTTGGCGGCAGAGATGTTCAAGCGCGATGCGGGTATTTTTGCGGTCCACATTCCATACAACGGTGGAAATCCTGCACAACTCGCATTGTTATCCGGTCAAGTCGATTTCAATTTCGACAACTTGGCCACAGCGGCGCCCAACATCAAAGCAGGCAAGCTCAAGGCACTGGCAGTGACCACGGCTCAGCGCAGCAGTGCGTTGCCAGAGATTCCTGCCCTGGCCGAAACCTTGAAGGGCTTTGAGGTCGATACATGGTGGGGTCTCGTGGCGCCTGCTGCCACCCCACCCGCTGTCATTGCACGCTTGCATCAAGCTTTTTCTAGCGCGTTGAATGCACCCGAAACAAAGTCACGTTTTGGCATGATGATGGCAGAACCCGTTAGCAATACACCCGAGCAATTTGCGGCATTCATGAAACGCGAATTGAGCAAGTACGAGCCCGTGGTGAAAGCCAGTGGCGCCAAAGTCGACTGAGCAAAGCAAGCTCCAAAAAAATAGGCGCTGAATCAGCGCCTATTTTTATTCACCCAAATAGGCTGCCCTCACTTTGGGATCGCTGAGCAAATCTTGGCCTGGGCCTGTCATAGAAATCAAGCCAGACTCCATCACATAACCGCGGTTGGCAATGGCCAAGGCACGGCTGGCGTTTTGCTCGACCAACAATACCGTGACGCCTTGGGCAAACACATCGCGCACTACTTCAAATATTTTGTCCACCATGATGGGGGACAAACCCATGGAGGGCTCGTCGAGTAGCAACACTTTAGGACGGCTCATGAGTGCACGGCCCATGGCCAACATCTGCTGCTCACCACCCGACATGGTGCCTGCCAGCTGGTCTTTGCGTTCACGCAACCTTGGGAATGTATGGAAGACTTTTTCGATGTCGTCTTGAATGGCGGCAGTGTCGTTGCGAATGTAAGCCCCCATCAGCAAATTCTCGATGATGGTCATGCGCGTGAACACACCACGGCCTTCTGGCACCATGGCCAAGCCTTGCTTGACCAAGTCCCACGGGCCCTGTCCCACAATGCTCTTGCCCAAATATTCGATGTCGCCACCGTGGATGGGCAAGGTGCCCGTGATGGCTTTCATGGTGGTGGTTTTGCCTGCGCCATTGGAGCCAATGAGTGACACCAATTCGCCTTCATGCACTTCAAAGTCCACGCCCTTGACAGCCTGAATGCCGCCGTAGGCCACTTGCAGGCCTTTGACTTTCAACAATGTCGCTGTCATCTCAATGTCCTCCGGTGCCCAAATAGGCTTCGATCACTTTTTCGTTTCTCTGCACTTCGGCAGGCGTGCCTTCTGCAATCTTTTTGCCGTAGTCGAGCACCGTGACGCGGTCGCACAAACCCATCACCAACTTCACATCGTGCTCAATCAGCAAGATGGTTCGGTTGTCTTTGCGAATTTGGTCGATCAACTCGCGCAGTTGCACTTTTTCAGTGGCGTTCATGCCTGCTGCTGGCTCGTCCAAAGCGATGAGCTGCGGATCTGTGGCCAAAGCCCGTGCAATTTCCAAACGGCGTTGATCGCCATAGGACAAGGTGCGAGCGCGGAAATCTGCGTATTTGCCAATGCCAACATAGTCCAACAATTCTTGTGCGCGCAGTGCAATTTCGGCTTCTTCTTGTTTGAATTTGGCCGTTCTAAAAATAGCACCTAACAGCCCAGACTCTGTGCGAACGTGGCGACCCACCATCACGTTTTCCAGGGCGGTCATTTCTGCAAACAAGCGGATATTTTGGAAGGTACGCGCAATGCCTGCTTGTGCCACTTCGTGCACAGCTGTGGGCTGATAAGGCTTACCGGCCAACTCAAAGCTGCCGCTGTCGGGCGTATAAAGGCCCGTGATGACATTGAAGAAAGTGGTTTTGCCGGCACCATTGGGGCCAATCAAGCCATACACCTGGCCGCGCTCAATGGTCATGTCGACATCGGACAGAGCTTGCAAGCCGCCAAAGCGTTTGGAAATACCGCCAACCTTCAAAACTGTTTTGCTCATTTGATTTTCAAGCGTCATGTTAAGCCCCCTCTTTTTTCTGGAGCGATTTGCCATGTTCGCGCGATGGCCATAAACCACGAGGGCGCATGAGCATGATCACAATCATGGCCAGCGCAATTAACAATTGGCGCAAGATGGCCGCATCAATGCGACCGTCTGTCATGGACTGCAAAGGGCCCGCCACATAACGCAAAATTTCTGGCAATGCAGACAACAAAACTGCACCCAAGACCACGCCAGGCAAATGACCCAAACCACCCAACACCACCATGGCCACAATCATGACCGACTCCATCAGGCTGAAAGACTCAGGCGAGATAAAGCCTTGGAAACCCGCAAACATGGCGCCCGACACACCACCAAACGTCGCACCCATGCCAAAGGCCATGAGCTTCAGATTGCGAGTGTTCAGGCCCATGGCTTTGGCTGCAATTTCATCTTCGCGAATGGCCATCCATGCACGGCCAATTCGCGAAACCTCTAAGCGATAAGAAACCAAGATGGCCACCAAGACCAAGGCCAAGAAAAGGTAGTAATACAAACTGACCGATGCGATTTCAAGGCCAAAAAGATCTATTTTTTTACCAAGGTTGATGCCAAAGAAATGGATGGGATCAATTTGGTTCAAACCTTTGGGGCCATTGGTAATGTTGACGGGTTGGTCCAGGTTGTTCAAAAACACGCGAATGATTTCACCAAAACCCAAAGTGACAATGGCCAAATAATCGCCACGCAATTTCAGGGTAGGTGCACCCAACAACATGCCAAACAAACCGGCCAATGCAGCACCTACTGGCACAATGACCCACAAAGGCATGTGCAATCCGCCAGGGAACATGGCAGCAATGGCTGGAAATGTTTCAAACAAATGCGGCGAAGCAAGCAGGCCGTACATGTAGGCACCCACTGCAAAGAAAGCCACATAGCCAAGGTCTAGCAAACCCGCATAGCCCACCACAATGTTGAGGCCGACAGCCAACAAAACGTAGAGCAAGGCCATGTCGGCAATGCGAACCCATGCATTGCCAAATTGTTGAAGGATGAGTGGCAGCACCAGCAGCAATACACCCAACGCAATCGCTTTTGTATTTTTAGAGGCATTCATTTTTTGAACTCCCTTTTAAGCGCGATCGGCCACGCGTTCACCCATCAAGCCCGAGGGCCTCAAAGTCAACACCACAATGAGCACAATGAACGCAAAAATGTCGGCGTAATGACTGCCCAAAACGCCCCCTGTGAGGTAGCCAATGTAGCCCGACCCAATGGACTCAATGAGCCCCAGCAAAATGCCGCCCACCACAGCCCCTGTCAGGTTGCCAATGCCCCCAAACACCGCTGCCGTAAAGGCTTTGAGACCCGGCAAGAATCCCATGCTGTGGTGCACAGTGCCGTAGTTGGAGGCAAACATCACGCCTGCAATGGCCGCCAATACGGCACCAATGATGAAGGTGGCAGAGATGACCATGTCGGGACGCACACCCATCAAAGCGGCAACTCGCGGATTCTCGGACGTGGCACGCATGGCGCGGCCCAACTTCGTGTAGTTGACCAACCACATGAGCACGGCCAAAGAAATGGCGGTGACACCCAAGATCATGATTTGCGTGGTTGAGATCACAGCACCGCCCAATTGAATAGGTGTGGTCGACAACAAAGTGGGAAATGGCTTGTAGTTGGGCTTCCAAATGATCATGGCCAAGGTTTGCAACAAGATGCTCACGCCAATGGCCGTGATGAGCGGCGCCAATTTGGGGCTGTTGCGCAAAGGACGATAGGCAATTTTTTCAATTGCAAAATTGAGGCTGGCAGCCACCACACTGGCAATGACCAGTGAAATAAGGAGCATCAGCCAGCCCGGTAAGCCCGGCATCGACTCTTGCATCAAGGCGATCACAGACCAGCTGGTGAGGGCCGCAACCATGAGCACTTCGCCGTGGGCAAAGTTGATCAAATTGATAATGCCGTACACCATGGTGTAACCCAAAGCAATCAAGGCATACATGCTGCCTTGTACCAAGCCGTTGATCACTTGTTGAATAAAAACATCCATACCGACACTCCTAAGATTTGGCACTTCGCGTGCGATTGAGCTCACGCAAACTGGCCATTTTTTCTGCAATTTTCATCTCTAAACCACGGTCTACTGGGCGATAAAACCCAGGTTCTGGCATGCCGTCAGGGAGGTAATTCTCGCCTGCCGCAAAGCCGCCCGCCTCGTCATGCGCATATCGATAACCCTTGCCATAGTCCAAGGTTTTCATCAATTGGGTGGGTGCATTGCGAAGATGCAAGGGCACAGGACGGGTTCCGTCCTTTTTGACCCAAGCCTTGGCTTCGTTGAATGCCTTGTAGACCGCATTGGATTTGGCCGCCACGGCCAAATAAATGACGCATTCTGCCAGAGCCAACTCACCCTCTGGGCTGCCCAGTCTTTCGTAGACTTCTGCGGCGTCCAGTGCCAGGCGCAAAGCGCGAGGGTCGGCCAGCCCAATGTCTTCTGCCGCCATGCGAATCAGCCTGCGTGCCATGTAGCGCGGATCGGCGCCACCATCTAGCATGCGTGTGAACCAATAAAGCGCAGCATCGGGGTCGGAACCCCTCACTGATTTGTGCAAAGCGCTGATGGTGTCGTAAAACTGCTCGCCACCTTTGTCGTAGCGGCGCATGCGCTCACCCAATACTTTCAGCAGCCACGCATCTGAAATGCTGTCGAGCTTTTCGCGTTGTGCGGCCACAGCCAAAGTTTCTAGCGTGTTCAGCAAGCGCCTTGCGTCACCATCGGCATAAGCAATGAGGCGCTGCTGCGCCTCAGATTCAATGTGTGCAATAGCGCCAATGTCCAATGCGCGCTTGACAATTTGCTGCAGGTCTTCTTCGTTCAGGGCTTGGAGCACATACACCGCAGCGCGTGACAACAAAGCCGAATTGACTTCAAACGAGGGGTTCTCAGTGGTGGCACCGATGAATGTAAACAAACCACTTTCTACGTGCGGCAAAAATGCGTCTTGCTGACTTTTGTTAAAGCGATGCACCTCGTCCACAAACACAATGGTGCGCTGCGGCTGCAGCCCATTGAGTGCAGCTTGCGCTTTTTCAACGGCATCGCGGATGTCTTTGACGCCCCCCAACACCGCACTGATGCTGATAAATTGCGCGTCGAATGCATCGGCCATCAAGCGGGCAATGGTGGTTTTGCCAACGCCTGGGGGGCCCCACAAAATACAACTGTGCGGCTGACCCGACTCAAAGGCCAAACGCAAAGCCAAACCTTCACCAATCAAATGCTGCTGGCCTATTACTTCGCCCAAATTGCGAGGGCGCAACCTTTCCGCCAAAGGCTGCTGCAAATGAACGCTGACGTTCATGGCCGTATCACCTGTGCACCTGCGGGTGCTTTGAATTGGAAGGTGTCGTTAGACAACTTGGGGTTGACCTCAAAGTTTTGAAAACTCAAGCGCGATGTTTGACCCAAACCGTCCACAATTTCAAGCACCGACAACACAGGTGCTGTTGCGCCAATTTGCGAAGGCTTTAAACCAACACGTATGGTTTGCAACGCACCGTCCGATTGCTTGGGCGTGGCCTTGACCCATTGCAAACCTTCAGCATCGGGCTCTGATTTCAAATTGAATTCGGCTTGCAGGGCTTTGAGATCACCCGATGAAGCAATGATGGCGGCAGGCGTTTGCCCTAACAACTGACTTTGCTTGCGAACCGTGACTTGATTCAAATCAGCGTCGTACAGCCACAGTGACTGGCCATCGGACACCATGGTTTGAACAAAGGGTTTTTGATAAGCAAAGCGAAATTGCTGCGGCTTTTGAAATTCGAACGTGCCTGAGGACGTTTTGCGACGGGGTGCTTGATCGGCCTTGGCAGGAGACGTGACAACTTGCGTGAACTGCGCACGGCCACTTTGAGTTTGCTTCAAAAATTGACTCAAGCTTTCCAAGGCATCGGAAGATGTTTGCGCAAGGGCAACACTCGACATTTGCATGGCAAGCAAAAATGTCCCGATCAATTGAACAACGGCTTTCATAGGCAGATATGGCAGTGCAAAAAATTTATTCAGCGCGCGCTGGCACCAAAATTTCACGCTGTCCGTTGGTGCTCATGGCACTGACCAAACCGGCCTTCTCCATCTCTTCAACCAATCGCGCGGCGCGGTTGTAGCCAATCTTCAAATGGCGTTGAACCAGAGAGATACTGGCTTTGCGATTCTTCAAGACCACCTCGACGGCTTGGTCGTACATGGGGTCTTTTTCTGCATCGCCGCTGTCGCCATAACTGGTGTCTTCGCCATCGGTGGTGCCGCCTTCCAACACGCCTTCGATGTAATCGGGTTCGCCTTGTGTCTTCAAGTAACTGACCACGCGGTGGACTTCTTCATCGCTCACAAAGGCGCCATGGACGCGAATTGGGAAACCCGTGCCCGATGGCATGTACAACATGTCACCCATGCCCAGCAACGCTTCGGCGCCCATCTGATCCAAGATGGTTCGGCTGTCAATTTTGCTTGAAACTTGAAACGCGATGCGCGTTGGAATGTTGGCTTTGATCAAGCCCGTGATCACATCCACGCTAGGACGTTGTGTGGCCAAGATCAAGTGAATACCAGCGGCACGAGCCTTTTGCGCCAAGCGAGCAATGAGCTCTTCAATTTTTTTGCCCACCACCATCATCAAATCGGCCAACTCATCGATCACCACCACAATGTGCGGCAAGCGCTTGAGAGGTTCGGGATCATCGGGCGTGAGACTGAATGGATTCAAAATGAATTCTTCGCGCTCGGTAGCTTCGTCTATTTTGGTGTTGTAGCCCGCCAAATTGCGAACGCCCATTTTGCTCATCAGCTTGTAGCGTCGCTCCATTTCGCCAACACACCAATTGAGTCCATGCGCCGCTTGTCGCATGTCGGTAACCACAGGCGCCAGCAAATGCGGTATGCCTTCATAAACCGACATCTCGAGCATTTTCGGATCGATCATGAGCAATCGAACATCGCGCGCTTCGGCTTTGTAGAGCAAAGACAAAATCATGGCGTTGATACCAACTGACTTGCCCGAACCCGTGGTACCTGCCACCAACACGTGCGGCATCTTGGCTAGGTCGGCCACCACGGGGTTGCCGACGATGTCTTTGCCAAGGCCCATGGTCAGCATTGACTTGGCTTCGTTGTAGACCTGTGAACCCAAAATTTCGCTGAGCTTGATGGACTGGCGTTTGGCATTGGGCAATTCCAAAGCCATGTAGTTTTTGCCAGGAATGGTTTCGACGACCCGAATCGAAATAAGGCTGAGGGAACGGGCCAAATCTTTGGCCAAGTTGACCACTTGAGAGCCCTTCACGCCCGTCGCAGGTTCAATTTCGTAACGTGTGATCACAGGGCCAGGCATGGCCGCCACCACGCGCACTTCGACGCCAAAATCTTTGAGGCGTTTTTCAATCATGCGGCTGGTCATTTCCAGCGTTTCTGGTGCTACACCTTCTTGGCGCTGCGTAAGGCTGTCGAGCAAATCAACTTGTGGCAACTTGCTATCGGGCAATTCATTGAACAAGGGCTTCTGACGTTCTTTGACCACGCGTTCACTGCGCGGTACATCGATCACTGGAGCCTCAATGACCATGGGCGCGACAGGCTCCGCAAAGACTGGCGCCGCAACACCTGCAGCAGCAAACAAAGGCTTCTCTTCAAACTCGTTTTCAAAGGGATGCAGTTGAGGCTCAACAGGCAACTTCGATTGAAGTTGCTCGCGCTCACGCAAAGCTTGTTGGCCCATGGCCAAGTCCTCTTCCATTTCACGCTTGACTTGTCGGGACTGCATCAGACCATCAATTTTGGCGCCAAGGTTTTCGCACACTTGCCCCCAAGAGAACCCAAAAGCCCAGCCCATGCCCAAAGCCAAGCTGGCAAGCTCTAGCAATGTAGAGCCGTTGAAACCCAGCCATTTCAGTGAAAAATGACCGACAGCAAACCCTAAAGCACCCCCACTGGTGCCTGGCAACAGGACATCCCAGCGTGTGAGTCGGGCCCATTCCAATGCACTGCTGGCAGACATGAGCACCATTAACCCAACCCAAAAAATGGTGCGTGTTTTCCAGTTGCTTTCTGCTTCGTTCGCAGGTGCTGACCGTGCTGACTCATCACCCCGCAACCACTGAGCCCATGCATTGAGCCACAAGCGACCAAGCAGAGCCACCAACCACCAAGCGGAGTAGCCAAAACAAAAGTACATGCCATCGGCCAACCATGCGCCCACCAAGCCCATCCAATTGACCACAGGTCCGCCCAAGCCAGAGCCAGACCAAGAAGGATCTTTGGGGCTGAAACTGAACATGGCCAATGCCAAGACCAGCAGCATGGCAGCGCCAATGAAAAGAACGATTTCTTGGGTAAAACGCATCAAGCCTGAGCCTTCAGACAGCTCGGCGCGAGTGTCGTTTTCTGAGCCAGTGCTAGTATGGGTAAGGGTTCGAAGTGAATATGTCATGGTCTAACCCTGAAGCTTACCCGATAGACCCTGTCAAACAGGTGTTTGCCAAGCTTCTTACAATGTGGTTTTAGCGTTTACCCGAATTCAGCAGGATTCCCATCATGTCCAACACACTTCCCACCCAACACGCCCAAGTTTTGATCCTGGGTTCTGGCCCTGCAGGCTACACCGCAGCCGTGTATGCCGCACGCGCCAACCTCAAACCTTTGCTCATCACAGGCATTGCCCAAGGCGGCCAACTGATGACCACCACCGAGGTGGACAATTGGCCCGCCGACGTGCATGGCGTGCAAGGCCCCGACCTGATGCAACGTTTCTTGGAACACGCCGAGCGATTCAACACGCAAGTCGTGTTTGACCACATCAACAAGGTTGACTTCAGCAAGCGCCCCTTCACCTTGACCGGCGACAGCGGTGTTTACACCTGCGACTCATTGATCATCGCCACAGGCGCCTCTGCCAAATACCTTGGTATTGACTCCGAAACTGCGTTCATGGGCCGCGGTGTATCTGGTTGCGCTACATGCGATGGTTTCTTTTACAAAGAGCAGGTCTGCTGCGTGGTGGGCGGCGGCAACACTGCCGTTGAAGAAGCGCTTTACCTGTCTAACATTGCCAGCAAGGTCTACCTCATTCACCGTCGCGACAAGTTCAAGGCCGAGCCCATCTTGGTCGACAAGCTGATGGACAAAGTGGCCGCCGGCAAAATTGTGTTGCAGACTTTCCAAACCTTGGAAGAAGTATTGGGCGACGACACCGGCGTAACCGGTGTGCGTTTGAAGTCCACCAAAGACGGCTCTTTGCAAGATTTGGAGCTCAAAGGTTGCTTCATTGCCATTGGTCACGCCCCCAACACCGAGATTTTCCAAGGCCACCTCACCTTGGACAACGGCTATATCGTGACCCAAAGCGGCCTGAAAGGCTTTGCCACCATGACCAGCGTGCCAGGCGTTTTTGCCGCGGGTGACGTGCAAGATCACGTCTACCGCCAAGCCATTACCAGTGCCGGAACCGGTTGTATGGCGGCCTTGGATGCCCAGCGCTTTTTGGAACAAGAAGGCGCTTAATCCGTCTTTTTTGCCATTACAGGCTTGGCCAGCCCCAAAAAAGCTGGCTATAATCCAAGGCTTTGCTGAGTATTCCCTCTTGGGGGACTCTTCAAAATGGGTTACCGCCACCCTTCTGGCGAGGTGAGGCTGGAGTGCCTTAAGTTCTGCAAGTCAGCGTCAATGCTGCCTTCGCATCACTGATCAGGCACCAGCTGTTTATAAAAGTATCGGAGTGTCCACATGGCACGCGTCTGCGACGTAACGGGCAAAGGCCCAATGGTCGGAAACAATGTTTCCCACGCCAACAACAAAACCAAGCGCCGGTTCCTGCCGAACCTGCAATATCGCCGTTTCTGGGTAGAGAGCGAAAACCGTTGGGTGCGCCTGCGCGTTTCCAGCGCCGCTTTGCGCCTGATCGACAAAAATGGCATTGATGCCGTTCTCGCAGACCTGCGTGAACGCGGTCAAGCCTAAACCCCAACAGGAGCACCATCATGGCAAGCAAAGGCGGACGCGAAAAAATCAAGCTGGAATCTACAGCTGGTACTGGTCACTTCTACACGACCAGCAAGAACAAGAAAACAATGCCCGAGAAAATGTCGATCATGAAGTTCGACCCAAAAGCTCGCAAGCACGTTGAGTACAAGGAAATCAAACTGAAGTAATTCAGCTTGACTCAAAGAAAAAGCCCGCAATCGCGGGCTTTTTTGTTTCTGGGGTTCATTTAAATGGGGTCAGATCAACATTAATTTGGTCATTCAAAGGGGCTAAAGGCTGAGGGGGGCTGAACGATTTCTGGTACCCCAGTATGAGGAAGCCCCCCTCAGCCTTTAGCCCCTTTGAATGGAAATTAATGTTGATCTGACCCCATTTAAATTCTTACGCTCTAGCAGCGCGTAGTTGCTTGGAAAAATCGCGCAATGCCGCAATGCCGCTGTCTTCGGCGCGTTTGCACCAGGCTTGCAAATCGAGGGCAAGCTGTTCACGGTTGTGTGACGTGTTGAGCCAGATTTGGCGCAGCTCTTCACGCATGGCCAACATCTTGTCCAAAACGGGGTAAGCCGCCAAAGTGGCGCTTAGAGGGGCTTGCGCTTCTGCAGGAACTTTGTCGCCATCACGGTGAATCCAACGTGCCGCAATTTTCAAAACGCTGGCGTCCAACTTTGCATTGGCCACTTCTTGACGGAACACGCTTCGCATTTGACGTGCATAGCCGGCCATCACTTCGTAGCGGTTGGTGATGAGGGCTTCCAGCGTTTTTTCATCGGCCACAGGGCGCACTTCGCCGTAAGCCAATACAGGCGGTGTTTTCTTGACCGTGGCCAAACCAAAGAATTGCAAGATGCAGATGTAAAGCCAACCAATGTCAAACTCATAGGGCTTGACCGACAGCTTGGCTGACGTGGGGTAAGTGTGATGGTTGTTGTGCAACTCTTCACCACCAATGAGGATGCCCCAAGGAGAAATGTTGGCGCTGGCATCATGCGCCTCAAAGTTGCGATAGCCCCAATAGTGCGCAGCGCCATTGATGATGCCGGCCGCAGTGATGGGAATCCAAGCCATTTGCACAGCCCAGACAGTGAGGCCCAAGAAGCCAAACAAAGCCACATCGATGATCAACATCATGGCCACACCTTGCCATGAGAAGCGCGAGTAAAGGTTGCGCTCGATCCAGTCATCTGGGGTGCCATGGCCATAACGGCTGAGTGTTTCTTTGTTTTTGGATTCTTTGCGATATAACTCAGCACCGGTAAACAACACGGTTTTGATGCCGTGAATGTGCGGGCTGTGAGGGTCTTCTGCTTGCTCGCACTTGGCGTGGTGTTTGCGGTGAATGGCGGCCCACTCTTTGGTCACTTGGCCGGTGGTCATCCACAACCAGAAACGGAAAAAATGTGACACAACGGGGTGCAGGTCCAAAGCTCTGTGAGCCTGATGGCGGTGCAAAAAGATGGTGACGCTGGCAATTGTGATGTGCGTCAGACCCAGAATGACAAACAAAATTTGCCAGCCAGAAAAGTCTAAAAGTCCATTGGCCATCCAGTTGAGGGTGGCGTCAAATGCAGCAGAGTCGATGAACAACATGCAGTCGCTTTCTATGTAAAGATGCCCTTACAGGCAATCCAAGTATTTTAAGATTTTCGGATTCAATTTGAAAGTTAATTCAGCAAAGAACTTGTCAAATGAAGACTTTGGAATTCACTTTCGAACCCAGATAGCCGCAAAGAATCCATCGGTGCCATGGCGATGCGGCCACAAGCGCAAAAAATTGCCGCTGCACAAAGATTGGCCATTGGCCACCTTCAAGCGGGTCAACTCGTCCAACACAGGCAATTGCACAAAATCGGGATGGGTCGCAGAGAAAGCATTGGCAATGTCTTCGTTCTCTTGAGGCAACACACTGCAGGTGGCATAGACCAAGCGACCGCCCGATTTAAGAAGGCGAGCGGCACTGTCCAAAATGGCTGTTTGCGTGGCCGTCACCGCGGCAATGCCTTCGGGTTTTTGACGCCATTTGAGATCGGGGTTGCGGCGCAAGGTGCCCAAACCAGAACAAGGCGCATCGACCAACACACGGTCAATTTTGCCGGCCAAACGCTTCACGCGATCGTCGCGTTCATGCGCAATGGCGGCAGGATGCACATTCGACAATTGACTGCGCGCCAAGCGAGGCTTCAAAGCGTCCAATCGATGCGCTGAAGTATCCATGGCGTAGAGGCGCCCGGTGTTGCGCATGGCTGCGCCAATGGCCAGCGTTTTGCCACCTGCCCCAGCGCAAAAGTCCACCACCATCTCACCGCGGTGCGCGTCTAACAACAACGCCAGCAATTGCGAGCCTTCGTCTTGAACTTCTACAGCGCCCCGCTCAAAAGCTTTGACCTTGGCCAAAGAAGGCTTGCCTTGTAAACGCAGACCCCAGGGTGAAAAAGGCGTTGGCTCACAGGCAATGCCGGCAGCCGTTAATTCCTTTTGCACTTCTGCACGTTTTTCATTCAGATCGTTGACGCGCAGATCCAGAGTGCCAGGTTCCTGAAAGCTCTTAGCCAAAGCATCAAACTCATCGCCCAATTGCTCTTTGAGCGGACGCGCCAGCCAATCGGGCAAGTTGTGAATGTGCTGCGACATCAGGTCGGACGGCAGAATGCTGTCGCACATGTCGAGCCATTTTTTTTCAGTGTCGTTAAGCGCGCTTTTGACAAAGTCACGAGGACCTGCAAAACCCAAAATGGCCAGTCGACGCTCTTTGGCGCCACTGCCAGAGCGAGCCATGTGCTCGTACAACAATTTTTGACGCAGAACTTTGAACACCGTCTCGGACAAGGTGGCGCGCTCGCGTGGACCTAAATTGCGGTTGTCGCGGAAAAAACGGGAGACCACCGCGTCGGCCGGGTGGTTAAATTGAAGGGTGAGCCTGACCAATTCGGCGCAGGCGTCTAACAGGGCTTTAGGATGCATAGTCCCTATTGTCCCACTGCTCACCCCTTGAAAAGACATTCATGCAAGAAGAAACCTTACCGCCGCTGATCATCACCCGTCCCGGCTACTACCGCCATTACAAAAATTTGCTCTACCAAGTGTTGGGCACGGTGCGGCACAGCGAGTCCTTAGAGCCCATGACCTTGTACAAAGCGCTGTATGGCGAAGAAGGACTCTGGGTGCGACCTGCTGCCATGTTCAACGAAAGCGTTGAGATCAATGGCGTTGTGCAGCCGCGTTTTGCTTGGGTCGGTGAAGAGCGCCCAGAGGCTTGAAGAAAGCAGCCACTGCGGCCGGATACATCAAATGCTCTTGCGTGAGCACACGCGCCGCTAAAGCCTCGGCGTTGTCGCCTGTTAAGACGGGGACGACGGCTTGCGCCAAGATCTGGCCATGGTCTAACTCGGCGGTTACTTGGTGCACCGTGGCACCCGCAAATTGACAGCCCGCATCAATGGCTCGCTGGTGGGTGTTGAGGCCCGTAAACGCCGGCAACAAAGATGGATGAATGTTGATCAGCCGGCCCGCATAATGGGCCACAAAGCCCGGCGTCAAAATTCTCATGAACCCTGCCAAGACCACCAAATCGGGCGCATGCAAGTCGATGCGTTGCATCAATGCTTGGTCAAAGGCTTCACGAGATTCAAAGGTGGTGTGTTCCAGGACGTCGGTTTTGATACCCGCATAAGCAGCATCTGAACGAAGCCATTCGAGCCCCGCGGCTTGGGGTTTGTTGCTGATCACCGCAGCCACTTGCACACCCAAGCGCTCTCGCCAGCGCTGTTGGTGTGCGGCTTGGACGATGGCAGCCATGTTAGTGCCAGTGCCCGAAATCAAAATGACAATGTTTTTCACCCTAGGATTATCCCTGCTGCCAGGCCCTAAAAAGGGTTTTGTCGCAGCCAAGACAGTGCATTTGCGCACGGTCGTGCTAAAAACGGCTTTTCATCAATCACTGGCTTTGACCGGAGACACATTTCATGGATTTGGCATTCACACCCGAAGAGCTCGCATTCCGCGAGGAAATTCGCGCATGGGTTAAGGCAAATTTACCCGCCGACATTTCACAAAAAGTCCACAGCGCCATGCGCTTGACCCGCGATGACATGCAGCGTTGGGCCAAAATTTTGGGCAAAAAAGGTTGGCTCGGTTGGGGTTGGCCAGAACAATTTGGCGGCCCAGGCTGGACGGCTGTGCAAAAGCATTTGTTCGAAGAAGAATGCGCCTTGGCGGGTGCACCGCGCGTCGTACCTTTTGGCCCCGTCATGGTGGCCCCCGTCATCATGGCCTTTGGCAACGCTGAACAACAAAAACGCTTCTTGCCTGGCATTGCCAGCGGTGAAGTGTGGTGGAGCCAAGGTTACTCAGAGCCAGGTTCTGGCTCCGACTTGGCCTCCCTCAAAACACGCGCCGAACGCGTGGGTGACAAGTACATCGTCAACGGTCAAAAAACTTGGACCACCTTGGGTCAGTACGGCGAGTGGATTTTCTGCTTGGTTCGCACCAGCAACGAAGGCAAGCCCCAAACAGGCATTTCTTTCTTGTTGATCGACATGAAGTCGCCTGGCATCACCGTGCGCCCCATCAAGTTGCTCGATGGCGAATGTGAAGTCAATGAAGTGTGGTTCGACAATGTCGAAGTGCCTGCCGAGAACTTGATTGGCGAAGAAAACAAAGGTTGGAATTACGCCAAGCATTTGTTGGCGCACGAGCGTACCAACATTGCCGACGTCAACCGCGCCAAGCGCGAACTCGAGCGCCTCAAGCGCATTGCCAAAACTGAAGGCGTATACGACGACATGCGTTTCCGAGATGAAATTTCCAAATTGGAAGTGGACATCGTAGCTTTGGAAATGTTGGTGTTGCGTGTCTTGTCTGCCGAAAAATCTGGCAAGAACTCGCTAGACATTGCAGGTCTCTTGAAAATCAAGGGTAGCGAAATTCAACAGCGTTACAGCGAACTCATGATGTTGGCCGCCGGCCCTTACAGCCTGCCCTTCATTTTCGAAGCCATGGATGCCGGTTGGCAAGGCGACTTCCCAGGCCACGAGGTGTCGAACGCGCCTTTGGCAGCCAACTATTTCAACATGCGCAAAACCACGATTTACGGCGGCAGCAATGAAGTGCAGCGCAACATCGTGGCTCAAGTAGTTTTGGGTTAATTCGTTTAACCGTAAAAGGACAGATCATGGATTTCGATTTTTCAGACGACCAAGAACAACTGCGCGACGCAGTGCGCAAATGGGTAGACAAGGGCTACACCTTCGACCGCCGCCGCGAAATTATCAACGCCGGCGGTTTTGACCGCGCAGCCTACACCGAGCTTGCCGAACTGGGCCTGTGCGGCCTGTATGTGAGTGAGGACCATGGCGGTATGGGCATGGGCCCTGTCGAAGGCATGGTGGTGATGGAAGAGTTGGGCCGCGGCATTGTGATGGAACCCATTCAGCAAGCGCTGATTTCGGGTGCCGTCTTGGAAGGCTACGCACCCGAGGCCGTCAAGACCGAATGGTTGCCCAAAATTGCTGGCGGCGAAGCCATTGTGGTGTTGGCGCACCAAGAGCGCAAATCTCGTTACAACATCAACAAGTGCGATGCACAAGCCCAACAACAAGACGGTCAGTGGCAAATTTCTGGCACCAAGAGCGTGGTGGCCGTGGGTGACCATGCAGACGCCTTTTTGGTGCCCGCCATGGCAGCCGGCAAACTGGCTTTGTTCTTGGTCGCCAAAGGCGCGAAGGGTGCTGCTACTTCTGGCTATGTGACGCAAGACGGTGCACGCGCCGCCGAATTGACGCTCAACCAAACACCTGCCAGCTTGGTGACCTTGGACGGCCAAACCGCTTTGAGCCATGCCGTGGACATTGGCATTGCCAGTGTGTGCGCAGAAGCCGTCGGCGTGATGGACAAAACCATGGCCATCACCGTGGACTACATGAACACGCGCAAGCAGTTCAACACCACCATTGCCTCATTCCAAGCCCTGCGTCACCGCGTAGCTGACATGAAGATGCAATTGGAATTGGGCCGTTCCATGAGCTACTACGCCAGCTTGAAGTTGAACACCCCTGCTGCCGAGCGCCATCAGGCCATGGCCCGCGCCAAGTACCAGTTGGGCAATTCCATGCGCTTTGTGGGACAACAATCAGTTCAGCTGCATGGCGGCATTGGCGTGACGGACGAGTACATCGTCAGCCACTATTTCAAGAAGTTGACCCAACTCGAAATGACTTTTGGCGACACCCTGCATCACTTGGGAGAAGTGTCCAACAGCATGCAAGAAACTGCTGGCGTTTTTGCGTAAATAAGAACCCTGCCATCGCCTTGCTTTTGCAAAGCTCTGGCCCTTCAAGAAACCGCCCTCGTGGCGGTTTTTTCATGCCCTTTAACTGGGTCACAATAGAGCCCATTGAATTCAAGTTCAGAACACAGCAAACATGAAGGTATTTCGCGGCTTTAACCATCCCCACAGGGCCACACAATGCGCCTTGACGATTGGTAACTTTGACGGTGTCCACCGCGGCCATCAAGCCATGCTTGCGCTCTTGAAAAACGAAGCAGCGCACCGCGGTGTCCCCAGCTGCGTCATGACTTTCGAGCCCCATCCACGCGACTTTTTTGCCAAGCTGCACAACAAGCCTGAATTGGCGCCAGCCCGCATTGCCACCCTGCGCGATAAGTTGCTAGAGCTAGAGCGATGCGGTATTGACCAAGTAGTGGTGCTGCCTTTTGATGAGCGATTGGCGAGCCAAACCCCTGAAGACTTCATCCAAACGGTCTTGGTCAAGGGCTTAGGCGTGAAGTACTTGCTAGTGGGTGACGATTTTCGCTTTGGCGCCAAGCGTTCAGGCGATTACGCCATGCTGGATGCCGCCGGCCAGCAACAGGGCTTTGATGTAGCCCGCATGAACAGCTACGAAGTGCATGGCCTTCGGGTTTCGAGCTCCGCTGTTCGGGAAGCCCTTGTGCGTGGCGACATGAACGGCGTGGCCAGGCTCTTGGGTCGCCCCTACAGCATCAGCGGCCATGTTGTGCATGGCAGAAAACTGGGGCGTGGTTTAGGCGCTTCCTCAGAAGGTGCCGAAGACGGCTTCAGAACCCTCAATTTGCGTTTTAGCCACTGGAAACCCGCGGCCAGCGGAATTTTTAACGTGCTGGTGCATGGTTTGACACCTGAACCCCTTCCCGGCGTCGCCAATTTGGGCGTTCGCCCCTCTTTAGACCCCAACGATGTGAACGGCGGACGGGTACTTTTAGAAACCCATTGCCTTGACTGGCCAAGTAAGTTGGGGGCTGAAGGGGGCTACAGTAAAATCATATGTGTTGACTTGCTGCACAAACTCCACGACGAACTCAAGTACGACAGCTTGGAAGCCCTGACTGTTGGCATTGCCAAGGACTGTGACGATGCCCGTGCTTTTTTCGCTGCAAGATCTGCCTCAATGCAGGCCTCCTCCAAATGACGCTTTGAACAATGTCTGAACAAAAAACAAATTACCGCGCCACCCTGAACATGCCCGACACCGCGTTTGCGATGCGCGGCGACTTGCCCAAGCGTGAGCCCGCCTGGGCCAAAGCTTGGAGCGATCAAGGTTTGTACAAAAAGTTGCGAGTCGCCCGCAAAGGTGCGCCTTTGTTTGTGTTGCACGACGGCCCTCCTTACGCCAACGGCAAATTGCACATTGGCCATGCACTTAACAAAGTGCTCAAAGACATGATCGTCAAATCCAAGCAATTGGCCGGCTTTGATGCGCAGTACATTCCGGGTTGGGACTGCCACGGTTTACCCATTGAAAACGCCATTGAAAAATTGCATGGCCGCAAACTCAGCCGTGACGACATGCAGGCCAAGAGCCGCGCGTTTGCCACCGAGCAGATTGACCAACAGCGAGAAGACTTCAAACGCTTGGGCGTGTTGGGCGATTGGGAGCGTCCCTATCGCACCATGGACTTTGCCAACGAAGCCGGTGAAATTCGCGCCTTCAAACGCGTCATTGAACGTGGCTTTGTGTACCGCGGTTTGAAGCCCGTTTACTGGTGTTTCGATTGCGGTTCTTCTTTGGCCGAATTTGAAATTGAGTACGCCGACAAAAAGAGCGACACCCTCGATGTGGCCTTTGAAGCAGCCGACAACACTGCCGTGGCCAAGGCGTTTGGCATGGCTGCCTTGCCTGGCCAAGAAGCTGCACCCAAATCTGCCTTTGCCGTCATCTGGACCACCACCGCCTGGACACTGCCCGCCAACCAAGCATTGAACGTCAACCCCGAATTGGTTTACGCCTTGGTCAACACCGACAAAGGATTGTTGGTCTTGGCTGAATCCTTGGTCGAGAAATGTTTAGAGCGCTACAAGTTGGAAGGCACAGTAGTGGCCACCACCACCGGCGACAAACTGGGTGGCTTGAATTTCAAACATCCTTTGTACGATGTGCATGAAGGCTATAAACGTTTCTCGCCTGTGTATGTGGCCGAGTACGTGAGCGCACAAGATGGCACTGGCATCGTTCATTCCTCACCCGCTTATGGCGTGGATGACTTCAACTCTTGCGTGGCCAATGGATTGGCTTACGACGACATCCTGAACCCCGTTCAAGGCAACGGCAGCTACGCCGAAGACCTGCCTTTGTTTGGTGGCATGAACATTTGGAAAGCCTGCCCTCGCATCATCGAAGTGTTGGGTGAAAGCAATCGCTTGATGGCCACTTACGGCATCACCCACAGCTACCCGCATTGCTGGCGTCACAAAACGCCAGTCATTTACCGCGCAGCAGCGCAGTGGTTTGTGCGAATGGACGAAGGCCCTGGTGTCTTCACCACAGACAAAGCCCCCAAGACCTTGCGTCAGTTGGCACTTGATGCCATCGACCAAACTCACTTCTATCCCGAAAATGGCAAGACGCGTTTGCGCGACATGATTGCCAACCGCCCTGACTGGTGCATTTCACGTCAGCGCAGCTGGGGCGTGCCCGTGCCCTTCTTCTTGCACAAAGACTCTGGCGAGTTGCATCCTCGCACCATGGAGATCTTGGACCAAGCCGCCAACATCGTTGAAAAAGGCGGCATTGAAGCTTGGAGCCGCGTGACTGTAGAAGAAATTTTGGGCGCCGCCGATGGCCCCAACTACACCAAGAGCACTGACATTTTGGAAGTATGGTTTGACTCTGGTTCTACGTTCCAACACGTGCTGCGCGGCAGTCACAAAGATGCATACGATCGCAACCCCTTCCACGACGCAGGCCCCGAAGCCGACTTGTATTTGGAAGGCCACGACCAACACCGCGGCTGGTTCCACAGCTCCTTGTTGCTCGGTTGTGCGCTTTACGACCGCGCACCCTACAAAGGTTTGCTAACCCACGGTTTTGCCACCGACGGCCAAGGCCGCAAGATGAGCAAGAGCTTGGGCAATGTGGTGGCACCGCAAGAAATCACCGACAAGATGGGCGCAGAAATTGTGCGCTTGTGGGTGGCGTCAACAGATTATTCCGGCGACCTCAACATCGACGACAAAATTTTGGCGCGTGTGGTGGATGCTTATCGCCGTATTCGCAACACCTTGCGATTCTTGTTGGCCAACGTGAGCGACTTTGACCCTGCCAAAGATGCGGTTGCCGATGCCGATTTGTTAGAAATCGATCGCTTTGCCTTAAGTCGTGCCGCGCAGTTGCAAGCCGACATCTTGGCGCACTTCAAAGACTACGAATTCCATCCCGTGGTGTCCAAGTTGCAAGTGTATTGCTCTGAAGATTTGGGCGCGTTTTATTTGGACGTGCTCAAAGATCGCCTCTACACGAGCGCGCCTAAATCCTTGGCACGCCGATCTGCGCAAACCGTGCTGTACCGCATCACGCATGCCATGCTGCGCATGATGGCGCCGTTCTTGAGCTTTACCGCTGAAGAGGCTTGGCAAACTTTTGGAAGTTCTGAGTCGATCTTCATGGAAACCTTCAGCGACTTGGGCACCCCCAACGAAGCGCTGTTGGCCAAGTGGGCCCGCATTCGCGAAATTCGAGATCAGGTCAACAAAGACATTGAAGCCTTGCGCGCCGATGGCAAAGTGGGTGCGTCTTTGCAGGCCGCCGTCACATTGCAAGCAAGCCCCGAAGACCACGCTTTGTTGGCCAGCCTGGGCAATGACCTCAAGTTTGTGTTCATCACCTCCCAACTCAACTTGGAAGCTGGCCAGAGCCTTGTGGCCAAAGTGGCCGTAAGCCAAGACACCAAGTGTGATCGTTGCTGGCATTACGCGCCTGACGTGGGCGTGAACCCTGCGCACCCCTCACTGTGCGGCCGTTGCGACAGTAACTTGCATGGCGACGGTGAAAAGCGTTTGTTTGCATAAAGCCAATGGCCAAAAACAAAAGTGCTTTTAAGTCAGGTGCAGGTGTCTGGTTTTGGCTAGGCATTGCCCTCTTTACTTTGTTGCTAGACCAAATCACCAAAATTGCAGTGGTCGGCGCATTTCAGTTGGGCGAGACTTTGCCCATCACGTCATATTTCAATTTGGTTCGCGTGCACAACCCTGGCGCAGCGTTTTCTTTCTTGGCTGATGCAGGCGGCTGGCAGCGCTGGTTCTTCACGGGGCTGGGCGTGGTGGCTGCGGGTGTGATGGTCTATCTGCTCAAAATGCACACTGGGCAAGCCTTGTTTTGCTTGGCTTTGTCATTGTTGCTAGGGGGCGCCGTAGGCAATGTCATTGACCGTGTTGTCTATGGCCACGTGATTGACTTCTTGGACTTCTTTTACGGCACATGGCACTTCCCTGCTTTCAATGTCGCCGACAGTGCCATCTCTGTGGGTGCAGCGCTTCTCATCTTGGATGAATTGTTGCGAGTTCGCCGAGGCGGCTAAACAAGAAAGTTTGACTTAAAAAAAAGGCACCCGAGGGTGCCTTTTTTGATGTGGCTTGCACTTACAAAGTGAGGATGGTGCAACCCGTTGTTTTGCGCGCTTCCAAAGCTTTGTGAGCTTCTTGCACTTGCGACAAGGGGAAGGTTTGGTCAATGTGAATTTTGACCTTGCCGCTTTGCACCACAGCAAACAAATCGTCGGCCATGGCTTGCGTGCTTTCGCGCGTCGTGATGTGGCTGAAAAGCGTTTGACGTGTGACGTACAAAGAACCCTTCACGCCCAGAACGCCAGGCGCAAAGGGTGGCACAGCGCCAGACGCATTGCCAAAGGTGGCCATCAAACCGAAGGGACGCAAACAGTCGAGTGATTTGTCCCAAGTGTCTTTGCCCACTGAGTCGTAAACCACTTTCAAGCCTTTGCCGCCCGTGATTTCTTTGACGCGGGCCAAGAAGTCGTCGGTGCTGTAGTTGATGCAATGCTCGGCGCCATTGGCAATGGCCAATTGGCACTTGGCATCGGAACCGGCCGTACCAATCATGCGGAAGCCCAAGGCCTTGCCCCATTGGCAAGCAATCAGGCCCACACCGCCAGCCGCCGCGTGGAACAACACATGATCGCCCGCTTGCAAGCCTTCAACTGGGCGGGTTTTCATGAGCAAGTATTGGGCTGTGAGGCCCTTGAGCATCATGGCAGCGCCTGTTTCAAAAGAAATGTCGTCGGGCAATTTGCAAACGCACTTGGCGGGCATGACGCGCTCTTCGCAATAGCTGCCTGGGGGCTGGCTGGCATAGGCGGCGCGATCGCCTACCTTGAGGTGCGTCACGCCCTCGCCCACGGCTTCCACAACACCCGAAGCTTCCATGCCCAACTTGAGGGGCATGGGCAAGGTGTACAAACCGCTGCGCTGGTAGACGTCAATGAAGTTCAGGCCAATGGCTTTGTGGCGAATGCGAATTTCACCAGGCTCAGGTTGACCGACTGTGACGTCGACCAGTTTGAGTTGTTCTGGACCACCGTTTTGGTCGATTTGGACGGCTAAGCTCATGCATGTCTCCTTGAAAATAAAAGTATTGGCGATGGGTTGGTGCACCCCTTTGCAATGACCGCTACTGTGCCACGAATTGAATGTCCCTGCCTTCGCAGTCGGGTACAGCATTGACGTTACAGTCGCTGTCATGACACAAAAACTATCCTCTGGCACAGCCTTGATGCTCACTGTGCCCCCCCTGCTTTGGGCAGGCAATGCCGTGGTGGGTCGGCTGGTCAGCGATTTGGTACCGCCCATCACCTTGAACTTCTTGCGCTGGGTCATCGCCTTTTTTGTTTTGCTGCCCTTGGCTTGGCAATTGCTCAAACCCAGCAGCGCCCTGTGGCCCCATTGGCGCCGATTTGCGCTGCTCAGTTTGTTGGGCGTGGGCTGCTACAACGCCCTGCAATATTTGGCGCTGCAAACTTCGACACCTTTGAACGTCACCTTGGTGGCCGCCAGCACGCCTGTTTTCATGCTGGCCATGGGTGCATTGTTTTTTAAAACACCCGTCAGGTCTGCCCAATGGCTGGGGGCGGGGCTCTCCATTGCTGGCGTTTTGGTGGTTTTTTCGCGTGGCGATTGGCTGCAGTTGTTGCAAGTGCAATTTGTAGTGGGCGACATCTACATTTTGTTGGCCACGGCTTGTTGGGCTCTTTATAGCTGGCTCCTCACTCAACGCAATGAACCCGAAGAGATTCGCAACAACTGGGCTGCGTTCCTCATGTCGCAAGTCATTTTTGGTTTGGGATGGGCAGGCATGTTCACCGGCGCCGAATGGGCCTTGACCGATGCGCACATCACATGGGGCCTGCCTTTGTACGCGGCCTTGGCATTTGTCGCCATTGGCCCTGCTGTGCTGGCCTATCGTTGCTGGGGCTTGGGCGTACAAACTGCAGGGCCTGCGGTGGCCGGCTTCTTTGCCAACCTCACGCCCTTGTTTGCAGCCATCATGTCCAGCGTGTTCTTGGGCGATTTGCCCAAGGTGTATCACGCTGTGGCGTTTGGCCTGATTGTGAGCGGCATTGTGGTGTCGTCACGACGCGCCAGTTGATCTTCACATCAATCTGAAACGCGCCCGTCCTTAGACTCAATAGGTACCTGGATAAGCACCGCCATCGGTCAAGAAGTTTTGACCCGTAATGTAAGAAGCTTGTTGGCTGCAAATGAACGCACACAGTGCGCCAAATTCTTGTGGTGTGCCGTATCGGCCTGCAGGCACCAAAGATTGCTGCTGCGCGCGAATTTCGGCCACTGTTTTACCCGTCTTTTGTGCGGTGGCTTCTACCGTGGTGCGAATGCGATCGGTGTCAAACTTGCCAGGCAAAATGTTGTTCAAGGTGACGCCTTGTGCTGCAACTTTGGTGCGCGCAACGCCCGCCACAAAGCCCGTCAAGCCACTTCGAGCACCATTGGACAAACCCAAAATATCGATAGGCGACTTCACTGAGCTAGAGGTGATGTTGACAATGCGACCAAAGCCGCGTGCGGCCATGCCATCAATGGTGGCTTTGATCAACTCAATGGGCGTCAGCATATTGGCGTCGACCGCTTTGATCCAAGCTTCACGGTCCCAATTGCGGAAGTCGCCCGGAGGTGGACCGCCTGCGTTGGTCACCACGATGTCAAAGTCTTTGCCAGGGCCACCTGCCACAGAAAACAAAGCCGCGCGACCGGCCTCTGTGGTGATGTCTGCGGCCACAGGAATCAAGGAAACGCCAGGCGCTTCTTTTTGCAGATCGGCCACAGCTTGGTTCAAGACTTCGGCGCCACGCGCCACCATGACCACATTGACACCTTCTAAAGCCAAGGCACGCGCGCAACCCCAGCCTAGGCCCTTGCTTGCACCGCCCACCAAAGCCCACTTACCTTTAATGCCTAAATCCATTTGTTTTCTCCTAAATTAACGCAAACGCCTGCCATCACAAGTCAATGACACAGGCTTGAAATTATTCAACAACTTTGGGGCTTTGGGTCACCCAAAAAACACCCCCTAATACCAATGCTGTGCCCATCAAAGTCCAGGCATTGAAAGGTTCATTCAACAGCAAAGCGCCCATGGTCAGGGTGGACATGGGGCCAATCATGCCAATTTGGGAAGTTAAGCCAGGGCCAATGCGCTCGATGGCCATCATGACCATGAGCACAGGCAACACTGTGCACGCGGTGGCATTGAGCATCGACAACCAAATTACTTCTGGTGCCACCTCTAAAGCGGATGCTGGTTTGAGCAACGCAAATTGCAAGATGCACAAAACACAAGCCACCGTGGTGGCCAAGCCAGCCAGTCGAAGCGAGCCCAAGCGCTGAACCAACTGGCCGCTGTAACTGAGGTAAATCGCGTAGGTGATGGCGCTTGCAAAAACCAAGGCGGCGCCCAACGCAACGTTGTCACCCACCAAGGACACTTCATGGCCAAAGACCAACAAGACGCCGCTGTAACTCACTGCCATGGCCACGCCTTGGCGATAAGAAATTTTGCGCTTGTAGAGCACCCAACCCAACAACAACACCAGCGTGGGGTTGAGGTACAAGATGAGTCGCTCGAAAGAAGCGCTGATGTACTGGAGGCCCAAGAAATCTAAAAAACTGGACAAGTAATAGCCCGAAAAACCAAGGCCCAACACTCCCAGCCAATCGTTTCGGGTGAGGGGTGCTTTACCACGCCCCGCCCACCACGCCATGGCAATGAAGAAAGGCACCGCAAACAACATTCGAAACATGACCAAGGTGATGGCGTCGACACCGTGTCGATACGCCAACTTCACAATGATGGCTTTGCCACTAAAGGCAATTGAGCCTGCTGCAGCCAGCAACAAGCCCGTGGTGAAGTTAGATTTGGCGGTGCTGCTCAAAAGCCAACCGCCTGGCCATCTCGGCGCGGGTCAGATGCTGCGACATAACCTTGCACTTTGGGATCGCCCATGCGCCAAATGAATTGGCCAGCGCCAAAGTCCATGTACGAGTCGTTGATGACGGCCAGTTCGTGGCCCAAATCACTCAGGCCCTGCACGGTGTTGCGGTCCATGGCGGCTTCAACATTGATGGACAGGCCATTGTTACAACGCCAGCGCGGCGCGTCGCACGCGGCTTGCGGGTTTTGTTTGTAGTCCAGCATGCGCACCAATGTTTGCATGTGACCTTGGGGTTGCATGCTGCCCCCCATCACACCGTAGCTCATGACAGGCTGACCGTCTTTAGACAAGAACGCTGGAATGATGGTGTGGAAAGGACGCTTACCTGGGGCCACCAAATTAGCGGGGTTCAGGCCTTTGGGATCGGTGCTGAAATCGAAGCCACGGTTGTGCAAACTAACGCCATAGGTGGGCTCGACCACGCCCGATCCAAAGCCCATGTAGTTGCTTTGAATGAAGCTCACCATCATGCCGTTTTCATCGGCGGCCGTGAGGTAAATGGTGCCGCCCTTCACGGGGTTGCCAGCTTTGAAGTCTTGCGCTTTTTTCATGTCAATGAGCTTGGCGCGGCTCTTCAGGTAAGCAGGGTCTAGCATTTGCGCAGGCGTGACCTCCATGTTGCGCGGGTCGGCCACATATCGGTACACATCTGCAAAGGCCAGTTTCATAGCTTCAATTTGCAAGTGCTGCGAATCGATACCATCGACCTTCATGCTGCCCAAATCAAAGTTTTCCAAAATACCCAAGGCAATCAAGGCTGCAATGCCTTGTCCATTGGGGGGAATTTCGTTCAAGGTGTAGCCACGGTAATTTTGAGAAATAGGCTCTACCCATTCAGGACGGTATTGCGCCAAATCTTGCAAAGTCATGGCCCCGCCATGCTGATTGGAAAACTTCACCAAGGCTTCTGCAATTTCGCCTTCATAAAAAGCTTTGCCTTTGGTCTCGGCAATGGCGCGCAGGCCACGTGCCGCGGCTTTGAACTGAAACAGCTCACCAACGTTGGGGGCACGGCCCCATGGCAAAAAGCCCTCTGCAAAACCAGGCAAAGATTGCAAAAGCGGCGTAGCGGCAAGCCATTTTTGTTGAACGACCACGGGCAAGGAATAGCCTCTTTCTGCAATTTCAATGGCAGGCTCCATCAGGTCGGCAAAGGGCAGTTTGCCAAAGCGATCGCTCAGGGCCACCCAAGCACTGACCGCGCCCGGCACCGTGACTGAGTCCCAGCCGCGCTTGGGCGGATTGACGGCGTCTGAGCCATATTTTTTGTGAAAGTATTCTGGCGTCCACGCTTGTGGCGCAGGACCTGACGCATTCAGGCCATGCATCTTGTTGCCATCCCACAAAATGCAAAACGCATCGGAGCCCAAGCCATTGCTGACAGGTTCTGTGATGGTGATGGCGGCAGCTGCGGCAATGGCCGCATCCACTGCATTGCCACCTTTGAGCATCATGCGCAAACCAGCTTGTGCAGCCAGCGGATGCGATGTGGACACAATGTTGCGCGCAAACTGCGGCAAGCGCGCAGATGCATAAGGGGTGCTGAAATCAAAGTTCATGTTTCAATCCAATGTGATTTTGCGTTCGGTGATGATCTTTTTCCACTTGGCCGATTCGGCGGCCAACATGGTGGTGAATTGCGCAGGTGACGTGCCAATGGCCTCAATGCCCAAGCGCTGAAGTTTGTCTTTCACTTCGGGATCGTTGAGTGCTTGAATGGCGGCAGTGTTCACGCGCGAAACCAATTCGGGGCGCATGCCTTGGGGTCCAAACAAACCAAACCACGTGGTGGACTCGTAGCCTGGCAAGACTTCTGAAATGGCTGGCAAACCAGGCGCCATGCTGGTTCTTTGTGCTGAGGTAACGCCTAAGGCACGCAGACGGCCATCTTTGACATGCGGCAAACCTGTGGGCAAGGAGTCAAACAAAACATCCACTTTGCCGCTAATGAGATCGGGCATGGCCAAGGCTGTGCCTTTGTAGGGAATGTGCACCACAAACAAACCTGCCTGAGATTTAAACAATTCTGCTGTCAATTGAACAATGGTGCCATTGCCACTTGAGGCGTAATTCAGGCGACCCGGATTTTTCTTGGCCAACTCAATCCATTCTTGAATGGTTTTGGCGGGCGAACTGTTGGGAACCAACATGATGCTGGGCGCGTTACCCACTTGGCCAATGGGTGTGAAATCGCGCACCGCGTCGTAGGGCATTTTGGGATTGAGGTTAGGGCCAATCGAATGCGTGCTGGAGGTTGCAAGCAAGATGGTGTAACCATCGGGTACCGATTTGGCAACGAGATCAGAGCCCAAGGTGCCACCTGCACCTGGCTTGTTCTCGACCACCACCGCTGCACCAATTTTTTCAGCCAGCTTTTGAGACAGTGTTCGCGCAAAAATATCGGTGGCGCCCCCTGCGGGAAAAGGGACAACCAAGCGAATGGGTTTGGTGGGATACGTGCCTGTTTGCGCGTTTGCGGGTGTTGCAAAGACAAGGCTGGTCAACGACAGCAAACTGGCCAGACCGGTGCCCAAGCCCCAAGCTGCCAACTGACGGCGTTTGATGTTCATTTTGGACTGCATGATGAAATTCCCAAAAACGTTTGAGTAGATCATTGTGGCAGGAAAATTGTGACCCTACTTCACGTAACGTTGTGACTTCTGAAAGGTGCAAAAAAAAACGGCACCCGAAGGTGCCGTTGAGGCTCACGACTAAGCGTGGATCACTCTTCTACGAAGGCTTCTTCGCGCTTCGATTTGACGGAAGGCAAGAGCACAATGATGAGCAACACTGCTGCCGCTGCAAGCAAGCTTGCTGACAAACCACGTGTGACAAACACAGACCAGTCACCACGCGACAGCAACAAAGCGCGGCGCAAGTTCTCTTCCATCATGGGGCCCAAAATAAAGCCCAACAACAGAGGCGCCGGCTCCATCCCCAACTTGATGAAGGTGTAACCAATCACACCAAAAGCACCCACCATCCAAATGTCGAAGGTGTTGTTGTTGGTGGAGTACACACCAATGGCACAGAACAACACAATGGCAGGGAACAACCAGCGGTAAGGCACAGTGAGCAATTTGATCCAAATGCCGATGAGTGGCAAGTTCAAAATGACCAACATCAAGTTACCTAGCCACATGGAAGCGATCAGACCCCAGAACAATTCTGGGTTGCTGGTCATCACCTGAGGGCCTGGCTGAATGTTGTGAATGGTCATGGCACCCACCATCAAGGCCATCACAGCATTGGGTGGAATACCCAATGTAAGCAATGGAATGAAGGAGGTTTGCGAGCCTGCATTATTAGCAGACTCAGGCGCAGCCACACCACGAATGTTGCCTTGTCCGAAAGGCACTTCACCAGGGCGCAATTTGGTTTTCTTCTCGATGGTGTAAGCCGCAAACGCTGCCAACAAAGCACCGCCACCGGGCAAGATGCCGAGGCAAGAACCGATGGTGGTACCACGCAATACAGCAGGAATCATGTTGCGGAAGTCTTCGCCAGTTGGGAACAAACCCTTGACTTTGCCAGTGAACACTTCACGCTTGTCTTCAGGTTGAGACAAGTTGGCAATGATTTCGCCATAACCAAACACACCCATGGCAATGGTAATGAAACCAATACCGTCTGTGAGTTCAGGAATATCGAAGCTGTAACGCGCCACACCCGAATTAACGTCGGTACCGACCAAGCCCATCAGCAGGCCCAGCACAATCATGCCCACGGCTTTGATGAGTGAGCCAGAAGCCAACACCACCGCGCCAATGAGGCCCAAGATCATGAGCGAGAAATACTCTGCAGGGCCGAACTTAAAGGCAACCTCGGTGAGAGGTGCTGCAAATGCGGCCAAGATCAAAGTACCTACGCAGCCAGCGAAGAATGAACCCAAACCGGCAGCAGCCAATGCAGGGCCCGCGCGGCCCTTGCGAGCCATTTGATAACCGTCAATGACCGTTACAACGGAGGACGACTCGCCTGGCAAGTTGACCAAAATGGCCGTTGTAGAACCGCCGTATTGGGCACCGTAGTAAATACCGGCCAACATGATCAGCGCAGCAATGGGGGGCAATGCATAAGTAGCAGGCAACAGCATGGCAATGGTTGCCACGGGGCCAATGCCTGGCAACACACCAATCAGGGTGCCCAGCAAACAGCCAATGAAAGCGTAAATCAGATTTTGAAACGTAAACGCTACGCCAAAACCCAGGCTTAAGTTGTCAATCAAGTCCATTTTTTAACTCCTTAACCTGCAATGAAAGAAGGCCAAACAGGGAATTGCAATTTGAGCAACACGATGAAGGCAAGGTAACTCATGACTGACAAGACACTCGCCAAAATCAAAACTTCTTTCAGTTTGAATTTGTCACCCGCCATGCTAACCACGAGCGTGGTGCCATAAATGGCCACGATCAAACCCATGGCTGGCAATTTGATGCTGGGCAGGCCGCCCAACAAAACGCCAAACAAAAGATTGCCTGCAATGATGAAGGTCAGAGGCTTGAACGCCCATGAGCCAACGGGATCGCCAGTAGACGTTTCAACCACCAATGCTTTGAACAAAATGACGGCACCAATCAATGCCAAGATAACGCCAAGCATGAGTGGAAAATAGCCAGGACCCATGCGGGCACCGGTACCAATGGTGTAACTCGTTGCTCCGTAGGCAAATGAAGCACCGACAACGGTGAACAGCAAGCCAGAGAAAAAGTCTTTTTGACTTTTGATTTTCACAGGGACACTCCTCCAAAAATTATGGGATGGCCGGATTCTGGGCCTATTCCCCATCTAAACAGATGTGGATTTCACCTACTGCGTGGCTAGGAATGTACCTAGAGGTTTGGGTTAACCCTAGGTTTTATGCGTCTTTGAAGGCTTTTACTTCAGCAAGGGCTTGAAGACCCGCAACCATTTGGTGGCAGGCAAACTGAATCGGTTCTCAATGGCTTCGGCTTGGGCCAACAAAACTTCGCGTTTGGGTCGGCTGGGCGTGCGTTGCGCTAGCACCACGGTATTGCCCTCTCGGGTGGGCTTGAAGGCCCACAGCGCGTCTTCACCAAAGGCCTCGGCCATTTTGGACAAACTTTTTTCATAACTGGAAGTTCGCCCAAACAAATTGACAGCCATGGTGCCTTCGTCGGTCAGGAGTGCTCTGCAGTTTTGATAAAAATCAACTGAGTCCAGCACGGGCGCAGCAGCCTCATGGTCGTACAAATCGACATGCAAGATGTCAACGGTACCCTGCCATTCATGGCTCTGAATTTCTTGCGCAGCATCGGCAATGATGACGCGCATGCGTGGGCCATCTTCAGGCAATTTGAACCACCCGCGGCAGGCATGTAGAACGCCTGGATTGAGTTCAATGGCCGTGCAAGTCCACTTCAGTTTTTTATAACAAAACTTGGTCAGGCTGGCGGCGCCTAAACCCAATTGCATGGCATGCCTGCCAGACACCGAAGCGCTTTTTAAAAACAGCAAGCCCGCCATCATTCGCTGCACATACTCAAGCTCTAACTCAAAAGGTTCTTTGATGTTCATGGCACCTTGAATCCAAGGCGTGCCCAGATGCAAATAACGCGAGTTGCCATGCTCAGAAAAGTTCACTTCAGGCAGCTCGATGGCTTTGGATTTTTTAACGGACATAAAAGCTTGAATAGGGACTCGAACTGGAACTCTAGAAAGATCTCAATGAAGGACTCACTGAAAAAATCGATTGAAGACGAGGCAAAACACGCAGCGTGTTGTGCACCGTAGACGCGGCCACATTGCTAAGCGACTCACCCCGCAAATGTGCTAACACAGAGGCAATGCGCGGTAACTCGCTTGGCTCATTTCGGCCTTGCGAAACACCTTCCGATTGTCGCTGTGATTGCGTCTTATAAAGCCAATGCGGCGGAATATCGGGCGCATCGGTTTCTAAAACGATGGCTGTCATTGGCAAGTTGGTAGCAAGTTGGCGCAGTTGCAAAGCTCGGTCGTAAGTCATGGCGCCACCAAAGCCCAGTACAAAGCCCATGTCAATGAAGAACTGCGCTTGTTGCAAACTGCCATTGAAGGCATGCGCAATGCCACCCTGAACCTTGATTTGTCTCAAGCCTTTGAGCAAGGCGTCGGCCGACTTTCGCACATGCAAGATCACCGGCAACTCATAGCGCTTGGCCAATTTCAACTGCGCATGGTAGAAAAATTCTTGCTTGTCGCGCATGGCGGGCTCACACAAGCTTGGGACCCAAAAGTCCAAACCGATTTCACCCAATGCCACCAAACGCGGATCTTTTGCAGTACCTTCAAGATGGCTTGAAAGCGCCTCTTGAAGGTGTTTCTCTAGCAACGCCAAATCGGATTCTTGCGCTTTGGGCACATACAAAGGATGAATGCCCAATGCGTAAGGCTGACCTGTGACACGGGCCAATTGAATCAAGGGCTCAAAGTCTTTGGCTTGAACGGCAGGCATGACACAGGCTGCAAGACCCTGCACTTGCGCACGTTGCAAAACTTCTATGCGATCGTGTGCAAACTCTGGCGCATCCAAGTGGCAATGGCTGTCAATCCACTGCAGGGTCATGGCTTTAGCAAGCCCCTGTCCAAACGCAACACGCGGCTGCAGCGTGAGGCCAAATGTGCGTCGTGTGTCACCACCACAAAGGCGGTTCCTTGGCGCTTTGCGGTATTGAGCATCACATCAAATACGCCCTCTGCAGTCATACGGTCCAAATTGCCCGTTGGCTCGTCGGCCAGCACACAAGCGGGTTGGGTCACCATGGCACGGGCAATGGCCACGCGTTGGCGCTCACCACCCGACAGTTCGGCGGGTCGGTGCCATGCGCGGTGATCTAGGCCAACATGTTCCAACCATTTCATGGCCACTTGCTCAGCCTGAGCGCGTTCGGTGCGTCGAATCCAGAGGGGCATGGCCACGTTTTCTAACGCTGTGAACTCTGGCAACAAATGGTGAAACTGATACACAAAACCCAACAGCTGATTGCGTCTAGCCCCTTGTGCAGCTGCGCCAAACTGAGACCATGCTTGGCCTTGAAGTAAAACCTGCCCTTGTGTGGCTTGGTCCAAGCCCCCCATCAAATGCATCAAGGTACTTTTGCCAGAGCCAGAAGCACCCACAATGGCCACCGTCTCGCCTGCCGCCACCTTGAGATTGACATCTTGCAACACCGACACATTCAGGCCGCCTTCGCTAAAGCGCTTGCTGAGCCCATTGACTTCTAAAACGGCTTGGCTGATTAAGTTATTCATAGCGCAATGCCTCCGCAGGGTTGACCTGGCTGGCACGCCAACTGGGGTAGACCGTGGCCACAAATGACAAGATCAGAGAAATGACCACCACGGGCAGAATGTCACTCATTTGTGGATCACTGGGCATGCGGCTGATAAGGTAAATGTCTTTGGGCAAAAAGCTAGCACGGAACAAAGTCTCTAGTGCAGGCACGATGACATCGATGTTGAAAGCCACCAAAAGGCCCAACAGCATGCCCCCCAAAGTACCGATGATGCCAACCATCGCGCCTTGCACCATGAAAATGCCCATGATGCTTTGCGGACTGGCCCCCAGCGTGCGCAAGATGGCAATGTCGGCTCGTTTGTCCGTAACGGTCATGACCAAGGTGCTGACCAAGTTGAACGCGGCCACAGCCACGATCAAGGTCAGAATAATGAACATCATGCGTTTTTCAACTTGCACCGCAGCAAACCACGTGCGGTTTTGCTGAGTCCAATCGCGAACGGCCATGCCCAAAGGCAACTCAGGCGCCAATTCTCTGGCCACGGCACGTGCTTCGTGCAAATCTTTGATTTTCAAACGAATGCCAGTTGGCCCCTCCAGTCGGAAAATTTTGCCAGCATCAGCGACATGCAACATGGCCAGCGCAGAGTCGTATTCGTAATGGCCAGAATTGAACAAGCCCACCACTTGCATTTGTTTCAGGCGCGGCAAGACTCCGGCAGGCGTGACTTGACCGTTGGGTGCAATGAGCGTAACGGGATCGCCTATGCGCAAGCCCAACTGCCTGGCCAAATCGACGCCCAGAACCACGCCAAACTGTCCTGGTACCAGCGCATTGATGCCCGGCATGCTTTTGTTAAAGCCTTGTGCAGCGACAGACAGATCGACCACGCTGGGCTCCAAAGCCGGGTCGATGCCCCTCACCAAAACGCCTTTCATGTCTTCGCCTCGCGCTAGCAAAGCTTGCGCGGCAATGAAGGGGGCTGCGCCAATGACTTGGGAATTCGCTTTGACCTGTTTCAAGGTACCGAGGGTGTCTTCTAATGCGCCACCATCGGCCGAGATCACCTCAATGTGCGACACCACACTTAACATGCGATCGCGCACCTCTTTTTGAAAACCATTCATGACCGACAACACAATGACCAAGGCTGCCACGCCAAGACCAATGCCTAGCATAGACACCCCCGAAATGAACGAGATAAAGCCATTTCGGCGCGAGGCGCGGCCTGCGCGGGTGTAGCGCCAACCTAAAACCAATTCGTACGGTATTTCGAGTGCCATGCCTTTTTCATTTCTAGCTTGTCATTTCAGACCCGCAACAGGGTGATTGTGTCATCCCTGACAATACGGCCATGAACGACGCTTTGCCACTGACCACCCACTCTGCCCAAGCAGGTCCGCAACATTGGGTCATTGCTTATGCCAGCAGCCATGTTGCGCCACTACAGCAAGCATTGGACACATTGTATTTGCCCCATTTGGAAAAAGTGCTGTCTGGCATGTCATGCATTGCAGAATCCGATCTGGCGCGCGAAAGCACATCTCCACTTTTGCCCCATGAAAATGTGCCAAGCTTTTGGCACCAATACCCTGTTTGGGGCGATGAAGCCCTGATCACCCCCTGCCACTGGCAAGTCGGTATGAACGAAGTCTTGCTGTTGAATCCTGCAGAAATGCAGCTTAGCGCAGAAGAATCCCAGCAGTTGCTGGTCGCCGTCAAACCCTATTTTGAAGAGGATGGCCTGCATCTTTCTTACGAGAGCCCTTTGGTTTGGCGCGCCAAAGGCCAACTGCTCAAAGACATGCCCTTTGCATCTTTGACAAAAGTGTCGGGCCAACACATTAAAGACTGGCTGCCACAAGGCCCCAACGCACGCAGCTTGCAGCGTCTGCAAAGTGAAATACAGATGTTGCTGTACCAGCATCCAGTCAATGACCTGCGAAGTCAACATGGCCGCTGGGCCGTGAATTCATTTTGGGTGCATCGCACCATTGAACAACTTTATCCCGACAACAGCACAACAGCCTTTCACTTGGATCTGCATCAAGCGGCCATGCATGGCAATGCCAAAGAATGGCTGCAGCAATGGCAAGCTTTAGACAAGCGGATGGGCGCAATTCATCTCGCTTCGCCTGACAGCTTGGCGTCCGTCACCTTGTGCAGTGAAACGCACTGGCGTCACTATCGCCCACAAAGTAAATCATGGCTTCAGACCTTGAAGCGCATGGTGTCACCCTTGAAAGTGCAAGCTGAATTGCGTGCACTCACCGCCGGAGTTTCTGCCCCATGAGTTTGCAAATTTTGACGCGCGATGTACCGCCGCGCACGGCCTGGACGCTCGAACAAGCAGGCATTCACCCGCTTCTGTCTAGGCTGTTTGCTGCGCGTGGCATTCAAAGCCCAGACGAACTGGACGATGGTTTGGCCAAATTGTTGCCGCCCAATACATTGAAAGGCACTGAGGCTGCTGCCGTCTTGTTGGCCGATGCCATCGCCGCTCAAAAACGCTTGTGCATTGTGGCCGACTACGATTGCGACGGCGCCACGGCCTGCGCGGTTGGCCTGCGCGGCTTGCGCATGCTGGGCGCCCAGCACGTGAGCTACATCGTGCCCGACCGCGTGGTCGATGGCTATGGCCTCACAGCCCCCATTGCACAACGTGTTCAACAATCGGGCGCAGATGTCTTGATCACCGTTGACAACGGCATCGCCAGCATGGAGGGTGTTACGCAAGCACAAGCCCTGGGTTTGCAAGTCTTGGTAACCGACCACCATTTGCCGGCGGCAACGCTCCCTAGTGCCGATGTGATTGTGAATCCAAACCAGCCTGGTTGCAGCTTTGAAAGCAAAGCCTTGGCTGGCGTAGGCGTGATGTTTTATGTGCTGTTGGCTTTGCGCGCTGAGTTGCGCAAACGCGGCATGTTCACAGCCGAAACGCAACCCAAACTTGATGCACTCTTGCCGTTGGTGGCTTTGGGTACCGTGGCCGATGTGGTCAAACTGGACAACAACAACCGCCGCTTGGTGGCACAAGGTTTAAAACGCATTCGTGCCGGTGCCATGCCTAGCGGCATGTTGGCTTTGTTTAGAGCAGCAGGCCGTGATGCCCGCGTGGCCACCACGTTTGATTTTGGTTTTGCACTGGGGCCTCGCATCAATGCAGCAGGACGCTTGTCTGACATGACCCTGGGCATTGAATGTCTCAGCACCGACGATGCTGCGCGCGCCGATGAGCTGGCAAAGCAGCTCGACAGCATCAACCGGGAGCGCCGAGACATTGAAGGCGACATGCGCGAGCAAGCCATGGAAATTGCCGAGTCATTGATGGACGAGAGTGAAGAACCACCGCCTGCCATTTGCGTCTTCGACCCCGACTTTCATGAAGGTGTGGTGGGCATTGTGGCCTCGCGCATCAAGGACAAATTTCACCGGCCCTGCTTTGTGTTTGCGGCCAGCAACGCACCAGGCAAAGAACACGAACTCAAAGGCTCGGGTCGCTCTATTCCTGGCTTTCATTTACGCGACGCTCTCGACCTGATGGTCAAGAAGCACCCTCACCTCTTGCTGCGGTTTGGCGGTCATGCCATGGCAGCAGGCTGCACCATTGAAGAAGAACATTTGGAATTGTTTGAAGCCAGCTTCATGGAAGTGGCTGCACAGCTTTTGTCACCGGCCACCTTGCAACGCAAATTAGAAACGGATGGTCCTTTGGAGGGGCAATATCGCCGCGTAGAGTTTGTCGACGTGATGCACAAAGAGGTCTGGGGCCAAGGCTTTGCACCGCCAGTGTTCAGCGACGAGGTGGAAGTCGTGTCACAACGTCTGGTGGGCGAAAAACATTTGGCCTTGAAACTCAAACACCAAGGCCAGCCTGTCGATGGCATTTGGTTTGGGCGTATCGAGCCATTGCCTGCGAGGGTGAAGTTGGCTTACCGCTTAGATGTAGACGAATGGCAAGGCCAAAAACGTGTTCGCTTTATGGTGGAAGCGGCAGAACTTTAAGGCTGATGCGCAGTGCATTGAATGCGCGACAGCTTTAAAGCAAGGTCATGCGTGTTTGGCTTGAAGCGCCTTGAGTACTGCAGGCGACACCAGGCCTTCAACGCGACCTCCAAGCGCAGAGATTTCGCGCACCAAGGTGCTGCTGATGTGCTGTACCGATGCACTGGTGTGCAAAAAGATGGTGTCCACTTCGGGGGCCAAATGGCGGTTCATGCCGGCCATTTGTGTTTCGTAGTCGTAATCTGTGACCGAGCGCAAACCACGCACAATGACGCGTGCACCCTGACTGTGGACAAAATCACAGAGCAAACCGTTGAATGACACCACCTCGACGTTGCCAAAGTCTTGCGTCACTTCTTTGGCCAAGGCCAAGCGCTCGTCCAAGCTGAACACGGTTTTTTTATGGTGGGCTGCCGCCACAGCCACCACCACTTTGTCAAACATTTGCGCAGCGCGATACACCACATCTTCATGACCCAGGGTGATGGGGTCGAAGGTTCCAGAATAAACAGCTGTGACTGAGCGACTCATGTGAACTCCTGATCAATGAGGGGCATTATCCCTCGACGGGGCGCTGCAGCAAATGGGCGTGCACAGCACCAGCCTTCATGTACTTGACGAGCTGCAAGCCGCAGGCAGCCAGCGCTTGTGCCTGCCAAGCCAGGGGCGCCTCCAAATAAACCCAGCCGCCTGGCACCAAGGCATGCGCAGATGCGAGCAAGGCTTTCTCAAAATGAGAACTTTCAAAAGGCGGATCTAAAAAGATTGCATCCATGCTATTGGGTGCCAAACGCTGAAGCGCCATCATGGCATCACCCTTTTGAACTTGAACCGCCGCAGCAGACAAGCGCTTTTGGGTCTCACTTAACAAGCCTACCAATTGGGCATCTTGCTCCAGCATGAGAACCGACTTGGCCCCGCGTGATGCCGCTTCAAAACCTAGCGCACCTGTACCCGCAAAGGCATCAACACAACGCCAATCGGTCAGATCTTGGCCCAACCAATTGAACAAAGTTTCACGGACACGGTCTGGTGTGGGTCGCAATCCGGGCTTGTCGATGACTTTGATTTTGCTGCGTTTCCACTGGCCACCAATGATGCGCAACTCGTGTGAGGGGGAACCTGTCACCGGCTTGGCGACTGGCGTTGACTTGTTGAGGGGTTTGGTTCTCATAGGACGCAAGCTTAACGGCTTGAAGCAGGCCAGCTGAAGCTGCCCTCAAAAAAACACCCCCGAAGCTCATTCAGCCATGCTTTTTTGAGTCAGGCTTGAGATTTACTTAGAATGAGCGCCTAGCCTACGCCCATTTATGTTCAGTTTCTTTCGCTCCAAACCCAAACCAGACGCCGCTGAAGCGCCCACGACCGCGCCCAAAATGCAGGTCACAACGCAGGTCACGCCGGCTGCGCAAGTGGTTTCAGTGCCCGAAGACAGCGCTGAAGCTGCCGGCAAACCTCGCCAATCGTGGCTGAGCAAACTCAAAGCGGGTCTGCGCAAAACAGGCGGCAGCATTGCTGCTGTTTTCACAGGAACGCAAATTGACGATGCGCTTTACGAAGAGCTAGAAACCGCGTTGCTCATGGCCGATACCGGTGTCAAAGCCACCGAATTTTTACTCAATGATTTGAAAGCCCGCGTCAAAGCGTCCAAAGCCACTGAGCCTGCAGCCGTCAAAGCGTTGTTAATTGATGCCATCACCGACATGTTGATGCCGCTTCAAAAGCAGTTGCGCATTGGCGATCAAAAACCCATGGTCTTGATGGTGGCCGGCGTCAATGGCGCCGGCAAAACCACGTCCATAGGCAAACTGACCCACCACTTGGCCGACCAAGGCGCCAGCGTCTTGCTGGCCGCCGCCGATACCTTTCGCGCAGCGGCCCGAGAGCAACTGGCCGTTTGGGCTCAGCGCAATACGGTAGAAATCATCAGCCAAGAAGGCGGCGACCCAGCAGCTGTGAGCTTTGATGCCGTGTCTGCCGGCAAGGCACGTGGCCGTGATGTGGTGCTGGTAGACACCGCCGGCCGATTGCCCACCCAACTGCACCTGATGGAAGAGTTGAAAAAAATCAAGCGTGTGGTGCAAAAAGCCGACTCACAAGCTCCGCACGAAGTGCTTTTGGTGATCGATGGCAACACCGGTCAAAACGCACTCACTCAAGTGAAAGCCTTTGATGAAGCCTTGGGCCTGACGGGCCTGATCGTGACCAAATTAGACGGCACGGCCAAAGGCGGCGTGCTGTGTGCCATCGCCCGCGAAAAACCCATCCCGGTTTATTTCATTGGCGTGGGCGAGCAACTCGACGACCTGCAAACCTTCGATGCGCACGAATTTGCGCAGGCTTTGCTCAGCTAAAACGCTCAGGGCTGAAGGGCGCAGGGTTGATGCTGGTGCTTTCTGCCGCCATTAACTCAGCCAACAAAACGCCTGTACCCGGCCCCGTGCTAAAGCCAATGTGCTGATGCCCAAACGCCAACCACAGGCCAGGGCATTGGGGCATCTCTCCAATCACTGGGCGGCTGTCGGGTGTGGTGGGTCTTGAGCCCATCCAATCTGAGCCAGCGACAGATTCCTTGAGGGGAATCACACGCCGAACGGCATTTTCTGCAGCTTCCAATTGCGCCAAGTTGGGCGCCGCATCACGCGCTGCCAACTCGACGCCAGTGGTCATTCGAAACTCGGTTTGACCTTCTGCATTAAGCATGGGTGAGATCACATAAGCACCTGCGGTATCGTAAACAGGGCGCTGCAAGCTCACACCTGGCACAGGCTTGAAGTGCCGGTGATACCCGCGCTCGAAAGCCATGTGCGCGTTGAACTGTGAGGGCAACTGGCTGGCCTGCAACAAACTCTCCGACCATGGCCCCAGAGCCACCACCAAATTCGCAGCCCAATGTGACTCACCTTTTGCGTCTTGCCATTGCCAACCATGCGGTTGACGCTGTAAGGCACGCACCCCATTTTGCTGAATGACGCCACCCAAACTCGCAAACTGATTTGCATACGCTTTGACAACTGCGCCAGGATTGTCGACAGACGCAGCATCCTTGATCCAGAGTGCATGCGCAAATTGCGCAGCCAAATGTGGCTCTAAAGCTTGAATCTCTGGCCCCTGCAGCGCTTCAGATGCCACTGAAAAGTTGTTCAAAATGTCGCGCGAAAAAGCACTGGCCTCCCACGCCGCAGTCGACTCGAACAACCACAACCAACCATTTTCACGCAGACGCGTGTCTTGATTGGTTTGAGCCAGCCATGCTTTGTGAGTTTGAGAAGAGAGCTGTATCAAGCCATCTAAAGCCACCGTGGTGATGTCAAAGCTCTGGCGTCTAGCGTGCCATAAAAATCGCCACATGAAATGCCAATGCACCATGGCACTGGGGCGCACATGCAAACCTGGCCCGGGCTTTGACAGCATGCGTGGCAAATTTTGCAGCAAGCCCGGCCGATTGAACGGCAACAAAGAACTGCGCGACAAGACCCCCGCGTTGCCTGCAGACGTTTCTTCGCCGGGTCCGCGTTTGTCCACCAAAGTGACATGCCAACCCTTGGCTTGCAAAGCCAAGGCGCAAGAAACACCGACCATGCCTGCACCTAGCACCGTGACATGTCGACTGGTTTCTTCAAAATTCATGTGCTTATTTTGCTTGAAATTACGGGCGTGAAAACGAACTAGGTGGCGCTCATTTGGGTGAGTCGCATTCTGTTCACCTGCAGGTTTACAGTCCCGCCTTAGGCCTTTATAGTGTTTTCACTTGTATGCAACATGGTAGTCCCCTGCCCACTCGCCAATGACCCGTTCTCGAAAATTGCTGATCGCCTTGCTGCTGTTGTCCGCCTTGTTGGGCCTCGGCTATGCCAATCGAATGTTGCTGCTGCAATATAGCTTGGGCTGGTACACCGACTGGAAAAATCCAAGATCAGCACCCCAAGACATTGCATGGACAGAGGGCCCCACAGAAGCCAAACAATCACCTGATCTGCGCCCCCCCAACATCATCGTGATTTTGGCCGACGACTTGGGCATCAACGATGTCACCTTGCACGGTGGTGGTCGCGCAGCAGAAGGCGTGTCGACGCCGCATATCGATGGCATTGCCAAAGCTGGCGTGAGCTTCAACCAAGCCTATGCAGGCAGTGCTGTGTGCACTGTGTCCAGGGCTGCCTTGCTGACAGGGCGCTATCCATGGCGCTTTGGCGTCGAGTTCACCCCCACGCCGGGCCAAATGGCGCGCGTGGCTGGCACGCTTTACACCAATCCCAAAAACCTTTACCCAGCCAATGTCGACCATGACAAAGCCAAGGGCACACCACAATTTGATCAATTGGGCATGCCGCCGTCAGAACAAACAACAGCTGAGCTTCTCAAAGCACGTGGTTATCACAACATTCACATTGGCAAATGGCACTTGGGCAGCACCCCCGAGATGCGGCCCAACAATCAAGGCTTTGACGAAAGCTTGTTCATGGAAAGTGGCTTGTATTTGCCTGTCAACGATCCACGCTCCGTCAACTCTAAGCAAGACTTTGATCCCATCGATCGTTTTTTGTGGCCCAACATGCGCTTTGGTGTGAGCTACAACGGCGGCAAGTGGTTTGAACCCAAGCGCTACCTCACAGACTACTTTACCGACGAAGCCGTGGCCGCCATTGGCAAAAACAAAAATCGTCCGTTCTTCATGTACTTGGCGCACTGGGGTGTTCACACGCCCTTGCAAGCCAGCAAAGAAGACTACGACGCCTTGCCCCAAATCAAAGACCATCGCCGCCGCGTGTATGGCGCCATGATTCGATCCGTCGACCGGAGTGTGGGGCGCGTCATGCAAGCCCTGAAAGACAACGGACTCGATCAAAACACCTTGGTCATTTTCTCGAGCGACAACGGTGCACCGGGCTACATTGGCATCCCAGATGTGAACCAGCCTTACCGCGGTTGGAAATTGACATTTTTTGAAGGCGGCTTGCGCGTACCAACTGCCATGCAATGGCCTGCCCAAATTGCTTCGGGCCAACAATTTAACCAGCCAACATCCCACATTGACTTTACGCCCACCGTGATTGCTGCAGCCGGCGGCCAAATGCCCAAAGATCGCAGCATCGATGGCGTGAATTTGTTAACCGCCTTGAAGCCCGCAAATGCAACTTCTCAAAGCGCAAAGTCAACGCCCTTGCCTACTCGCCCACTCTTTTGGCGAGACGGAGAAATGCGTGCCGTCCAAGTCAATCAATGGAAACTCATTCACTCCCACAAACCAAACAAAGATTTTCTCTTTGATTTGAAATCAGACCCTACCGAGAAAAATAATTTGGCAGCCACCAACCCTGCCAAGTTGCAAGAGCTCAGCGCTTTGTTGGCCTCACATCACAAAGGCATGGCAGAGCCGCTCTGGCCTAGCTTCATCGAGATGCCAATTTTCATCGACAAGACACTAGACCAAGTGCAAAGCAAAGAAGATGAATACACCTATTGGTACAACTGAAGGCCACCGGTGAAAGCGCGTCATTATGGGTTGCTGGGCAGTGGCGTTTTGGCATTGGCCATAGCCATTGGTTGGTATGCCTTCAGTTCACCTTTTGGCGCCAGCAAAGCGCCTGTCAAATTGACTGCCCAATCGACTGGCAAATTGCAATGTGATCTGCCGGCGCCCGATGCAGCTTCACCTCATCCAGGCATGGTCTGGGTGCCAGCAGGCAAGTTCGACATGGGCGACTCGGTTTACACCGAAGAAAAGCCTGTGCGCAATGTCGAAGTCAAAGGCTTTTGGATGGACCGCACCGAAGTCACCAACCAAGAATTTGAAGCCTTTGTCAAAGCCACGTCTTATGTCACCGTGGCTGAAAGACCTGTCGATCCCAAGTACCACGCTAGCTTGCCAGAGACCATGCGCCAAGCCGGTGCCGTGGTTTTTAAAATGCCAGACAAACTGACCCAAGGCGATGATCCTCGGCAGTGGTGGCAATACATCCCAGGCGCCAATTGGCGTCATCCGGCCGGCCCCACTTCCAATATTGCGCAGCATGGTCACTTTCCTGTTGTTCACATTACCTACGAAGATGCTCTGGCATATGCCAAGTGGAAGGGTCACTCGCTGCCTACAGAAGCGCAATGGGAGTGGGCTGCACGAGCAGGCGCCAAAGAATTACCCAGTCAACACGATCAGCCCGCCCACGCCAACACGTGGCAAGGCATCTTCCCCACAGCCAACTCCAATGAAGACGGATTTGCAGGTCTCGCACCCGTGGGCTGCTACGGCGCCAATGCTTGGGGATTGTTTGACATGGTTGGCAATGCTTGGGAACTCACCGCCGATGTGTTTGTTGCAGAACGCAGTGCAGCCAACTCAAGTCAAGGTGAAGGGAAAGGTCAGGGGCTTGACCCCGATGCCGCTCAAAAACCACCCAATTTCAAATCAGGCACACCGCAAGCACGCGTGATCAAGGGCGGCTCATTTTTGTGTGCCCCCAACTATTGCATGCGATACCGTGCAGGCTCTCGGCAGCCACAAGAAGAAGATTTGGCGGTTAGCCACCTTGGATTTAGAACCATCCGGCAGCCCTGAGCGAAGGAAGCAAACACGTGCCTCAATTGAAGTTTGTGCTTAAAAAATTTTTACTGATCGCACTCAGTGTTTTGATGCTGTTGGCCGCATTTGTAATGGCCTTCAAAGACAAAATCAGCTTAGGCGCCGAAGCGTTTTTGTATGGCTATCCCTTGGTCATCATGGAGGTCACACGTGTGCACAGCAGCCACTCCATTGGCCCTGAAAACCAACTACGCCGAGTCCGTCAATTTCCAGATGCTTCTTTCAAAGATGTGGTTCGGCCCAATGTCGACACCCTGTACACCACCGCTTTCTTCAGCATGAAAGAAGGTCCTTGGGTGTTTGAGATGCCAGCCAATTCAGAACGTTATGAATTGATGCCGTTCATGGACGCTTGGACCCATGTGTTTGCTTCGCCGGGCACGCGCACCAGCGGTTCCGAAGCAGCTACTTTTTTGTTGGTTGGTCCCAGCTGGCAAGGTGATGTGCCAAATGGCATGACCTTGCTCAGATCCCCCACCGACATGGTCTGGCTGATTGGCCGCACGCAAACCAATGGCACTGCAGATTTTGAAACGGTGCACCGCTTACAAGATCGACTGCATCTGAAAAAACTCTCAAGCAGTGGCAAGACAGAAAAGCCTTCGCCATGGCAAGCAAGTAGCGCAGCATCTACACCACCCATCGTTCAAATGCGCAACATGGGTATCTCTGAATTCTTGAATCGCCTGATGGCCTTGATGGTCGACAACCCGCCCTTCGCGGCAGATGCGCCTTTGCTCAAGCGCATGGCGGGTGCAGGTTTGGTGCCGGGGCAGGCCGTGCATTTGCAAGGACTCGATTTGGCAAGCTTTGCTTTGGGCAGATGGATTGCACATTTCAAAGTTCAGCAAGCCTTAAGCAACAAAGCCAAGGACGGTCGATGGACCACACCGCCAATGAATCTAGGCGCCTATGGCACCGACTACAACACTCGGGCAGCAGTGGCCATGGTGGGCTTAGGCGCCAATTTGCCGCAAGATGCGACGTACCCCAATACCAACTTAGACCATCAAGGAAATACCTTGTCCGGCAAACACAGCTATCGTCTGCACTTTAATGCGCAGGCGCTTCCGCCTGTGAAGGCTTTTTGGTCTGTAACAGCCTATGGTGCCGACGAATTTTTAATCGAGAACCCCATCAAGCGATATGCATTGGGCGACAGGGATGCACTGCACTACAACGCAGATGGCTCTTTGGACATTTGGATACAAGCGCAAGCGCCCAAAGAAGCGCAACGACATACCAATTGGCTGCCAGTTCACCCCGACAAACCTTTCTTGCTTAACGCAAGGCTGTATTGGCCCAAAGAGGACGCACTTCAAGGGCGCTGGCAAATGCCTGCTGTTGAACGCCTTGACTGACCTGCATCAGTTAACTTGTTTGGCCACCAAGTAATGTGAAATCAAGGTGCGCAAATAAGCGCGAATATTGGGTGGATTAACGGGCCGACTCAAGGCCTGAAAACCACCGGCAATGGCCAAGTACAACAAGGCAGCCAAGTCTCTGGCTTTGTTGGTATCTTTGACCAGTACCAAAAATTTTGATTGAAATAAATCCATGCGGTTTGCATCGACTTCCACAAGCAACTGCGCAGCTTCTTCATGATGATGGCTGAACGCCCGCATGTGCTGTTCAAAGCGCAGATTTTCTAATTCAGAGCCTGCCTGAAGAAAAGCGGCATCGACCACAAAATCTAAATCTTTGAGGGCATCGCCGCTTTGCTGAGATTTCAGCTTGGCGTCTAAGTCTAGTTGCGCCAATTTCCAGCGCATGAGCAAACTGCCAATCAGGTCTGCATGGTCGGTGAAGTGCCAGTAAAAACTGCCCCGTGTGACCTTGAGTTTTTCGGCCAAAGAAAGCACCTTGACGTTGTCAAAGCCGCCTTCCACCACCGCCTTGAAGGCCTCATCTAACCAATCGTCTCGCGAGAGTCGAGTTGCTTCATTCGACATCGAATTTCTTATTTTCATGAATGGATTGTGAACGTCTAGCGAAAACCCTAAACAAGAATCATCATTGCTGTGCTAGAGTGAAATGTCAATACACATGTGTACTGACTAACCCCTACATTAATGGAGACCCCCATGACCCGTTCCATGCACAAAGCAAAGTCCCAGTCCCTCGTTCTTGCCTCATTGCCATGGATCAGCCTGCTGGCATGCGGCTTCAACGCACAAGCTGCAGAAAGCTACAAGCTGCGCCAAGCGCCTGTTGGCGCTTTTGGAGGGGAGATTGCAGCCTCGGCAGACAATCCAGGCTTCTTTGGTACGGTCAGCCTGACGCAATTGCAAATTTACAAAATTGCCGATGCAGCAGGCAACAACGTGGCACCTGCACCAGTTGCCCCTATTCAGTTGAATCCTGCATTGCCCTACAAAGTTGCCTTTCCAGCAGGCAGCTTGGCTTTTAACCAAGATCAAACACAGCTCAATGTGGTGGGTGGCTACCTGACCGAAAGCACTTACGGCCATGGCCATGTGGCATTTGCCGTCAATGTTCCCTTTATTCAACAAAAGCGCAGCTTTGTCGTCACACAGCCAGCAGGCACATTAACGCCAGCAGCCACCGTGCCGCCCTTAAGCCCTGCCATCGTGGGCCAACTCAATGCTGGTGCTGCACAAGCCAATGCTGTCGTGCAAGCCAAAATTTTGGCAGCGGGTGCCAATCAAAATCTTGAAACTTCGGGTGTGGGCGATACCGAATTGTCGACCGTTTGGGTGCGTCACGCCGACCGCCTGAAAGTGGCAGCGGGCGTGTCCTTGTTTGTGCCCACAGGCTCTTACGATAAAAATCGTGGCCCCAATCCTGGCTTTGGCGACTTCTACACATTGCGCCCTGGCGTGGCCGTCACTTACAACCTGAACCCCAAACATACTGATGCATCGTGGGATTCTGGCGTCACCATTGCCGGCCGTGTGTCTTATGGCATCAACACACGCAACAAAGCAACCGATTACAAAAGCGGCAACTTCATTTATGGTGAAGGCGGCATCGTCAAGGTCTCTGGCGACTGGGCATATGGTTTGAATGTTTTCACCATTCAACAAATTTCAGACGACACAGGCAGCGGCGCAACATTGGGTGGCAACCGCTACAAAACCAATGGCTTTGGACCCTTTGTGTCATTCAAGCTGCCAGGTAAAGATGCCGGTATCAATGTGCAATACAGCGACAACTTTGGTGGCCGCAATGCCATCGTGGTCAAGTCACTCCAAGCACGATTTGTCAAAGCTTGGTGAGTCGCTGCTTGAAAACACACATGGATTTTTAACATTGACACATAGCAATGTCTTTTAGAAGTCTTAAAAGTTGGCTGATGCCCGTCATCAGTCAACGCTTTTTGTCTCGCGAAAGACTCACGGCCTTGCGCCTCAAAGCAGAGCAAAAACGTCAAGCCCAAAGCCGCCCACACGTTCTGCACTTTTTTCACCAAACTGACGATCCTTATTCGCAACTCTTGGCGCAAGCCATTCCGCAGTTGCAAGCGCGCTATTCGGTTTCTGTCTTGCAACACGTGGTCAGTGCACCCGATGACTCTGCGGTGCCCGAGCGCGAAAAACTCAAAGCCTACAGCCAAATTGATGCACAGCGTTTGGCTGAACAATATGCGTTGCGCTGGCCAATCGCGCCTGAAGCGGTTCACGCACCCAAACCTTCCCAAGAATCTCTGCTAGCGTCGCATCGCTTGCGAAAAAAATGGGGCCACTACCTCAGTGGCATGATTTATTACGAAGGGGAGTGGTATTGGGGCATCGACCGCTTGCACCACCTCGAATCGCGACTGACTGATTTGGGCCTTTGCACCCTCAAACAAAATCACCGCCAGCAACGCATAGCGCCCCTGTTTGAGACCCCTCAATACCAAACCCTAAACCATGTGCCAGAAGGCACCAGCATCGATTTTTACTTTTCACTTCGCAGCCCCTACTCGGCCATTTGTGCAGCCAAGGTTTTTAAGTGGGCCCAACAAAACGGTGTTCAAGTGAATTTGAAATACGTGCTGCCCATGGTCATGCGTGGTTTGCCCGTACCTGTCGAAAAAAGAAAATACATCAGTCTCGATGCAGCACGTGAAGCCCACGTTCAGAAAGTTGCGTTTGGAAGGCTGAATGATCCCGTGGGCAAGCCCACCGAACGCGGTTTGGCACTCATTCCATTTGCGCAAATGAACCAATTGGCAGAGGCCTACATTCAATCCTTCATGCAGGGCGTATGGTCTGAGGGCTTGGACGCCGGAACCGATGCACACCTCAAGATCATTGTGGAACGGGCTGGCTTGAATTGGGCTGCAGCCAAAGACATTTTGCAAAGCAAAGCCAACGACACCCTCTGGCGCTCTGTTGCAGAGCAAAACAGGCAAGCCCTTTCGGCCTTGGGCCTGTGGGGTGTCCCTTCGTTTCGATACGAAGAGACGGCCGTGTGGGGACAAGACCGGTTTTGGGTCATTGAAAAAGCCATGCGCGCTCAATTCGAATCACTGTCAACGCCTTAAGCCATGTCTATTTTCAGCAGCACCCGCCATGCTTGTCTCGTCAGTTTGGCCATCCTTTCATTGGCGCTCAGCACGCCCGTTTGGGCCAAGCGTCCCAACATTGTGGTGATGTTGGCCGACGATTGGGGCTACAGCGATGTGGGTGCTTTTGGCAGCGAAATTCAGACGCCACACTTAAACCAACTGGCGCAAAACGGCACGCGTTTTTCAAATTTCCACGTCACTGCTTCTTGCTCTCCCACGCGCTCGATGTTGCTCACCGGCGTCGACAACCATTTGAATGGCGTTGGCAACATGCGCGAAACCATTCCTCAATCGCATATCGGGCGTGCAGGTTATTTGAGCGTCTTGAACCAACGCGTGGTCTCGGTGGCCAACTTGTTGCAAGACCAAGGCTATCGCACCTATGCGGCTGGCAAATGGCATGTTGGCAAAGAGCCTCACAACCTGCCACCAGCGCGCGGCTTTGACCGCTCCTTGGTAATGGGTGACAGTGGCTCGGACAATTGGGAAACAGGCAAGCTCTACTTAGACCTCACCGACAAAGTCTATTGGTACGAGAATGGCAAAGAAGCCCAAATGCCCAAGACGTTTTACTCCTCAGAGTTTTATGTCTCCAAAACACTCGAGTACTTGAAGGCCGACGCCAAGTCTGACAAGCCATTTTTTGCCTATGTGGCATTTCAAGCCAACCACATCCCCCTTCAGGCCCCCCAAGAATTCATCGACAAATACAAAGGGCGCTACAACGCGGGTTGGGATGCACTGCGACAAGAGCGACGCAACAAAGCCATTGAACTGGGCTTGGTGCCACCCAACACGCCCATGGCGCCTTTGCCCAGTACCCACGTTGCTTGGGACTCGCTCAGTGCACAAGACAAGGCCTATCAAGCACGGCGCATGGAGGTTTATGCCGCCATGGCAGAAGCCATGGACCACCACATTGGCCGTCTTATGTCGCACCTCAAACAAACAGGTGAATACGACAACACCGTGTTTGTTTTTCTTTCGGACAATGGCGCAGAAGCCTCCGACCCTTATGCCTTGGCTGTGGGGCGTTGGTGGTTAGACCGAAATTACAACCGCGACATCGATCGGCTGGGCAGTCCTGGGGCATACAGCATCATTGGCCCCAATTGGGCAAGCGCTGCCACAGCGCCCTTAAGCACCTATAAATTTTTTGCTGGCGAAGGTGGCATCAGAGTGCCATTGATCATCTCAGGCGTTCCGTCTGCTGCCAAACAAAGCATTCAATCCAGCCTGACGCACATCAGTGATGTGGTGCCTACGCTGCTCGAATTGGCCGGTGTACAGCACCCTGGCACCTCCTACAAAGGTCAAACCATTTATCCCTTAACGGGTCACAGTTTGTTGCCAGTGATGCAGGGCAAAGCTACACGTGTACGAGGGCCAGAAGAAGTTTTGGGCTACGAGTTGTCGGGCAACCGGGCGGTGTTCAAGGGCGACTACAAATTGCTCAGCAACTTGGCCCCCGTGGGCGATGGTCAATGGCACTTGTACAACATTGTCAAAGACCCAGGCGAGACGCAAGACCTTCAGCATGAAATGCCAGAGTTGTTCAAGAGCATGCAAAACGATTACGCCAAATGGGCCAAGGCCAATGGCGTGCTGCCCATGCCTGAAGGATACGACCCGATTCGCCAAGTCATCATCAACTCCTTGATTTTTGTCTACTGGCCAAGGTACCAATGGCACTTGGCAGCCTTGGGGTTGGTGTTGCTGCTGGTTGCGGTTTGGTTATGGCGACGCAAGCGCTAAGCGGCTACTTTCCAAGTCCTTGGCCATGCGAAGACGCTGGCCCAGCTCGACTGCAAGTACCTCACCAAACACAAGGCTTGAATCTTCAAGCACAAGACAGCCTGCAATGCACCTCGCGTCGAACGCAAGTCTCGACCATGACGGTGCTGGGCGAACCGGGTGAAGTATTTTTGCTGACGCACGCAGTCGTCAGGTCGCATCTAGGGCTGCCCACCACGTCGAGGGTGCACGCCATCGATCCAGTCACTTTGAAAACACGTTTTCAATCGCCCCCATTGCCCGGTGGCCCCATGTGGCCAGGCGGCATGGCGGTTCTCGCCAACGGTATGCTGTTGGTGGTGTATGGCAGGTACGCGCATCTGCTCAACCGTCAATGCGAATTGCACAAGTCGCAACAACTGCCTGTGAATGCGGCCTACAACAGCTTTGTGGTGTTGCAAAACGGCTTGGTGGTCACCAAAAATTTGTCGAGCACAGCACCCGCACAGCTGAGTGTCTTGAACCCCGACACACTTGATTTCGCGTCAGCCACAACAACATGTCCAGAACCTTCCATTGCGCGACTCAGTGCACAAGGCAATACGGTGTATGTCATGGGCATCACAAGCGTCATCCGATACCACTGGAACGATGCAGCGCAATGTTTGATGCAAGATGTGCATTGGACGTGCCACTACTTAAAAGATGCACCTCAAAGTTATGCATGGGACATGGTCTTGACTGCCGAAGATGCATGGTTCATGGACAACGGCGCGCACAACTACCGCCTCAGCATGCTCGGCGCTGGACTGAACGATGCGCCCAATCGATTGCATCGTGTTGCCTTGCATGATTCAAGTTCGCACCAGCATTGGCAGGTCAGTGGCGTCAAGGGTGGCGCCATTACCAATCCGCCGTTGGTCGATGTCTTGCGCCAAATTGTGGTGGCCTACGACTCTGCCAATCGCCATTTAAAAGCTTGGCGCATCATTCGACACGCAAGCCATGGCACCGACGTTGAGCTTCAAGAGTTATGGCATTTGTCACAATTTGGTGCTGCAAGCCACATGCTGCTATTTGCAGACACAGGCGAACTCTGCGTTAATGACTACCAGCGCTTCAATGAACAAGTGGTTATTTTGGACATTGAAACGGGCCAAGAAAAATTCCGTGTTCGCACGGGCGGCTTGATGCAAGGCGTGGTGTTTCCCAGCGCAGGCTGGCAACGCGACATTTACTGGTCCTCTATGGACCGACTCACACGGATTCACATTGCCCCCCATGTCTAAAACAATTCTCATTACAGGCGCGGGCACCGGCATCGGCAAAGACACCGCTTTTGCGCTGTCTAAGCGCGGTCACCGCATCTTGGCAACAACCCAAACTGACGCACAAGCAGAAGCTTTGAAACATGCGGCCCATGCACAAGGCCTGCAACTTGAAGTGTTTAAATTAGACATCACAGTTGAACAAGATAGAGAACTGCTGTCGCAGCACTCTGTTGATGTGCTCATCAACAATGCCGCCCTTGGCGAATCGGGCTCATTGGCCGAAGTGGACATGCAACGCGTTCGCCATTTGTTTGAAGTCAATTTATTTGCCACCCTAGAGCTCACACAAGTGGCCCTCAAACAAATGATTCAACGCCAAAGTGGTACCGTGCTGTTCATCAGCTCTATTGCAGGGCGCGTTCCCATGCCTTTCTTAATGCCGTACAGCATGAGCAAATTTGCGCTGTCGGCTGCAGCCGCTGGTTTGCGCGCAGAAATGGACCAACTCAAAAAGAACGTTCACATTACCGTCATAGAACCAGGCGCCATTCACACTGGGTTTAACCAAGCCATGACCAACAGCAAATACGCATGGATGGGTAAGACGTCTTACTTCGCACACCAAGCGGAGGCCATGAAGAAACAAGAACGGAGAACCTTTGATTGGCTAGAGGCTAAAAACACCGATGCCATCGTGCAGGCCATTGTCAAAGCATCGGAAGCCAGCAGACCTAGGCTGCGTTATGTGGCGCCATGGATTCAAGGTTTGGGTGTCCGCTTGGCCAGAATATTTGGAGTTTGAACATGCGCTTGAAAAAAACTGCCATTGCCTTGACGGTCCTAGGCTTGCTTGCAGCCAGTATTTACTTGGCACGCGCACCCCTCAGTGTGGCCATTGCCAAACGTGTGGCTGCACAACGTCTTGCCAGCGATCCTCTGCGTGACTTGCCCGACGGCTTGCACGTGGCCATCTGTGGCGCGGGCTCGCCCATGCCAGACGACAAGCGAGGCGGCCCATGCACTCTGGTCATTGCTGGCCAACAGATGTTTGTATTTGACGCCGGCAACACCAGCGCGCGCAACATCAACAAAATGGGCTTCAATGCCGGCAAAATTGATCGTATCTTTCTGACCCACTTCCATTCAGATCACATCGATGGGTTGGGCGAGTTGATGTTGCAACGCTGGGTCTCCAATTCCAATGCTGAGCCTGTCAAAGTGCATGGCCCGAAAGGTGTGGAAACAGTGGTGAATGGGTTCTTGCAAGCCTACAGCCTCGATCGTGGATATCGCGTTGCTCATCATGGCGAACATGTTCTACCCAATGCTGGGTTTGGCGGTATACCGCAATCATTTGATGTGCAAGAAGACAAGGCCACGGTCGTCTTTGAAAACGCAGACACGCGCATCACCGCTTTCAGCGTGTCGCATGCACCTATCCATCCGGCCGTGGGCTATCAAATTCGATACAAAGATCGCAGCATGGTGATCAGTGGCGACACCACCCCGTCTGCCAATGTGCTGCGTGAGTCGCAAGGGGTCGATTTACTCGTACACGAGGCCATGTCTACCGAACTGATGACCCTGCTGCAAGATGGCGCGCAAGAAGCCAAGCGCGGCAAATTAGAGCAACTCATGAAAGATATTCTGAACTATCACACCACTCCCCAAGAAGCCGCCACCATTGCTCAAAAAGCTCAGGTTGGGTTTTTGCTGTTCAACCATGTGGCACCGCCACTGCCTTTGCCTGGTTTGGTCGATGTGTTTGTGAAGGGCACCTCCGACATTTTCAAAGGCAATATTCAAGTAGCCAAAGATGGTGACGTGTTGAGCATGCCTGCGGGTCAAAAAATCATTCAAACCAGCACTCGCTGAAAAAGGCTTCTATGCGCACACTTCCCACAGTGAATGACTTTCTTCGCACGCCAGAAGATCGATTTCAGAACCTGCCCGACTTTCCCTATCAACCCCACTACACCCTAGTGGGAGGCCTGCGCGTGGCACACATTGATGAGGGCCCTAAAGACGGTCCTGTGGTGCTGTTGATGCATGGCGAACCTGCTTGGTCATTTTTGTATCGCAAGATGATTCCCGTATTGGTGAAGGCTGGCTTTCGTGTCCTGGTACCCGACCAGGTGGGATTTGGCCGCACCGACAAACCTGTGAACAAAGCAGACTACACCTACGACAACCATGTGCAATGGATGAGCGCTTGGCTTGAAGCCCAAAACGTCAGTGGCATCACCCTCTTCTGCCAAGACTGGGGCTCGTTGATTGGACTGCGCATGGTGGCCGAAATGCCCGAGCGCTTTGACCGCATTGCACTCAGCAACGGCGGCTTGCCCACAGGCAAAGAAAAGATACCGGCTGCTTTTCACATTTGGCGCGCTTTTGCCATGTACAGCCCCTGGTTTCCCATTGGCAAAATTGTGCGTGCAGGTTGTGCACAAGGCCTGAACGATGCAGCAGTGGCGGCCTATGATGCGCCTTACCCTAGCAGCCGATACAAAGTAGGAGCGCGTGTTTTTCCAACCTTGGTGCCCATTCATCCCCAAGACCCTGCACGCGAAGCCAACGAGCGTGCTTGGGATTTGTTCAAGAATTGGCACAAGCCTTTCATCACACTGTTCAGCACGCGCGATCCGGTGACCAAAGGCGGGCAAGTGATGTGGCAGAAAAAAGTGCCTGGGGCAACGGGGCAGAACCACACCCAAATTAGAGGCGCTGCGCACTTTGTGCAGGAAGACAAAGGAGAAGAAGTGGCGCAGGCTTTGGTCAGCTTTATTCAAGCCAACCCCCAAGGCTCAGTAGTGCGCTGAACCTTGGTTCATGTGACGTCAATTACTCCACGGTAATTTTTTCGTCTTTCACAATTTTGGCCATGGCAGGAATTTCTGTTTTGACCCACTGCGCAAACTGCTCGGGCGTCATCGCAGAGGGTTCTGCCCCCAAGGTGACCAAGCGCTCTTTGACATCGGGCAAAGCCGCAATGCGTTTGATTTCTGCATGCAGTTTGTCGATGATGGGCTTGGGTGTGCCAGCTGGTGCCAACAAACCTTGGAAGCTGCCTGTTAAGAAGCCTGGCAAGGATTCGGCAACGGTGGGGGTGTCTGGCATTTGTGCATTGCGCGTCAAACTGGACACAGCGATGAGTTTGATCTTGCCAGCCTTGACCTGCGGATAGGTGGCCACCATGCCATTGAACATCACGTCGACCTGTCCGCCCACCAAATCGGTGATGGCTTGCGCGCCACCCTTGTAAGGCACATAGCCCCATTCAATGCCATTGCGCTGCGCGTACATGACGCCTGCCAAATGCTAGGCGCTGCCCATGCCTGCAGCCACTGCGTAATTGATTTTGCCTTTTTGTGCTTTGGCGTAGGCCACCAACTCTGCGGGTGTGTTGGCAGGCACCTTGGTGCTAACAGCCAACAAGTGCGGTGAGTAAGCCACCATGGCCACCGGCGCAAAGTCGTTCACCACATTGAAGGGCAATTTAAACAAAGCAGGGCTGATGACCAAGTTGCCCACGTCCATCAAGACCAAGGTGTAACCATCGGGTGCCGATTTGGCCACTTGGTCTGCGCCTAGGTTGCCACTGGCACCTGGACGGTTTTCGACCACCACAGGCTGGCCCCAGTTTTCGGTGATCTTTTGACCAAAGATGCGGGCCAACACATCGGAGGTACCGCCTGCTGGGAATGGCACCACAATTTTGATAGGTTTGGAGGGAAAGTTGGCAGCAGTTTGCGCCAAGGCGGAAGCACTGAGCACAAGCGCCGCTGCGGCGGTCAAAGCTGCAAAAGATTTTTTGATCATGACAAAGAAATTCCCTTTAGGTGAGTGACGAAGGCCTCAATCATTTTGGCCTCTCTTTCAAATGATTGAAAATGAATTCAATCTGCTTTGATATTGCGCGACTGAATCAACTTGGCCCAACGTGAAAATTCAGCGGCCTGATATGCGGTAAATTGTTCGGGCGTGTTGGCCACAATTTCAAAACCCAAATCGAGCAACTTAGGTTTGACCGCAGGATCGTTCAAACCTGCCACGATGGCTGCATACAACTTGGCTTTGACGTCTGCAGGGATCCCTTTAGGTGCCGCAATGGCTTGCCAAGAGTAAACGTTGGCTTCTTTGATGCCCAACTCTTCCAAAGAAGGAACCGCAGGCAACAAAGGCGAACGCTTGACACTGGTAATGGACAAGGCGCGCAGCTTTCCCGCCAAAATTTGCGGCATGGCGGTGTTGATGTTCATGAAAGAGCCGTCGACTTGGGCACCCAACAAATCGGTCATGACAGGACCACCGCCTTTGTAGGGCACATGAATGCCAGTGGTACCAGTTTGTTGCCAAAACAGTTCGGCTGTCAGGTGATCACTGCTGCCATTGCCAGAGGAGGCCAAGGTGAACTTGTTGGGATTGGCCTTGTGAAATGCAATGACATCGGCCATGGACTTGTGCGGCGAGCTGGCGGGCACGACCAACACATTAGGCGCTTGAACTGCAATGGTGATGTAGTCGAAATCTTTGAGTGCATCGTAGGGCACTTTGGCCAACAAGTGCGGTGCAATGACAAAGGGTCCCAACGAAGACACAAACAAGGTGTGGCCATCGGGTGCAGCACGTGTCACAAAACCAGCGCCAATGGTGCCCGTGGCGCCGGCTTTATTTTCAATGATAAAACTGCCGCCCAAGCGCTCTTGCAGTTTGGGCGCCAAGGTTCGGGCAATGAGGTCGGTCGAACCCCCTGGTGGAAATGGCACCACCAAAGACACCGGTTTGTCGGGCCAAGCCATGGCGCCAGTCACGCACAATGCAGCCATCAGGCCTGTCATTAATTTTTTCATCGTCGTCTCCTTTTAAATTAGGTAATGGGTGCCGGATTGAACAGCACCAATGCGTTATTTAACTTCCAATGCTCGGCCCAGGTTTTGCGACCACTGGCCACGTCGAGCAGCAGCTTGAACAACTCCCAACCGCCCTCTTCAATGCTGATGTCGCCATCGGCCACACGGCCAGCATTCAAATCCATCAAGTCGTGCCAACGACTGGCCAAGTCTGTGCGAGTGGCAACCTTGACCACGGGGCATGCTTGCAAGCCATAAGGCGTTCCTCGTCCAGTTGTAAAAACATGAACGTTCATACCGGCGGCCAATTGCAATGTGCCGCAAATGAAATCACTGGCAGGCGTGGCTGCAAAGACCAAGCCTTTTTGCGAGGGTTTGAGTTTTTCGCCAGGCGACAATACGTGTTGAATGGGCAAAGTACCGCTCTTCACAATGGATCCCATGGCTTTTTCAACGATGTTGGACAAGCCTCCGGCTTTGTTGCCCGGTGTGGTGTTGGCGCTTCGATCGGCTTGGCCACGTTCTAAATATCGGTCGTACCAGTCAAGCTCACGTACGATGCTTTGCGCAACTTCTGGCGTGCTGGCACGGTAGGTAAGCTGCTCCACCGCATCACGCACTTCTGTGTTTTCACTGAACATGATGGTGGCCCCGGCGCGCACCAACAAGTCAGCTGCAAAGCCCACAATGGGATTGGCCGTAACACCCGAGAAAGCATCGCTCCCGCCGCACTGCACACCCACCACCAATTCGCTGGCGGGCACTGTTTCACGCTGTCTGGCATTGAGCCGTGCCAAATGCGGCTTGGCAGCTTCTGTGATGTGTTGCAACATGGACATGAAGCCAACATGCTGATCGTCTTGCAGGCAAATGGTATCGGGACCATCTGTGGCTGTGCGCTCATCGACCAATGGGAAGCTACCGGGCGGCAACAAGCGCTGTGGTGGCAGCTTTTCACAACCCAAGCTGATCACGAACACTTCATTGCCAAAATTAGGATTGAGGCTGATGTTGCGTAAGGTGCGAATTGGAATGACGGCATCAGGCGCATCGATGGCCACACCACAACCGTAACTGTGCTCAATGCCCACCACGTCGTCAACGTTGGGGTACAAGGGCAACAAGGTTTCTTTGATTTTTTGTACCGCCAAAGACACCACACCGGCCACGCACTGAACCGTGGTGGTGACGGCCAAGATGTTGCGTGTCCCCACAGAGCCATCGGCATTGCGATAACCCTCAAAGGTGTAACCCGTTAATGGCGTGATCGCGTTTTGTGGCGCGGTGGCCATGGGCAAATTTTGGAAGTCTCGCGCAGCGGGCATGTCCAACAAGCGCTCATGCACCCAACTGCCCGCAGGAATATCAGCCTTGGCGATACCCACATTGACGTTGTATCGCAGGACAGCTTGGCCTGCCGCAATGTCGACCAGGGCAACTTTATGACCTTGCGGTATGGCATTCAACAACACCAACGCATCGGTGCTCAGGCCCTTTTGCACCTGATCGCCCGCCTTCAAGCCACCCGCCGTCACCACAATGGCAACGTTGTCGGCGGGGTGCATGGCAATGGTGGGATGCAGGGGTGTGGTCACAGGGTAAATATCAACTTGTCGTACAAGTAGAATTATGTAATCCTCCACGTCAATTGGACTCAGTACTTACCCGATGACCTTCCCAACAACCACTTTAGAAGAGCCTCGCAAAGCTCGCAGCCTCGGCTTGGACTTGGTTGACAAACTCACCGCCGATGTACGGATGGGTCGGTTGCTAGCCGGCGAAAAGCTGCCCAGTGAAGCCGAAATCATGAAGCACTTTGGCGTCAGCCGAACCGTGGTTCGTGAAGCCTTGTCCAAACTTCAGGCAGCTCAGTTGGTTGAAACGCGTCACGGCATTGGCACGTTTGTCTTGCCCCAAAACAGCGCGCCTTCTTTTCAAGTTAGCCCTCACCAGCTGGGTACTCTGCATGAGGTGATTGCCTTGCTGGAGTTTCGCATCAGCATTGAAACGGAGGCTTCTGCCTTGGCTTCTCAAAGGAGAAATCCCGAAAATTTGGCAGAGATGCAAGACGCCATGAATGCGTTTGCCAATGCCATTGAAGCAGGTCGAGATGCTGTACAAGCCGATTTCAGATTTCACCAAGAAATTGCGCGCGCTACCCACAACAAACATTTTCAGGACCTGATGCACTCCCTGGGTACAGGTGCCATTCCGCGCGGCAGATTGCAAAACACTTTGCCAGTAGATGCCAATCGGCTGGCTTACCTGCGCCGCGTGCACCAAGAGCATGAAAGCATTTTTAACGCCATTGCAGCGCAAGATCCTGAGGCGGCTCGCGCTGCCATGCGCACGCATTTGTCCAACAGCCGAGACCGTTTGAAAAAAAGTGCGCAACTGGCCAACTGAACCACGGGACAATCAAGGGTTTTGCCGATTTTCGGTGCAAGACTCAAGTTGTACGATGACTTAAATTGAGAATTTCTGCTCCATGACACACACCAACCCTACCCCCACCATCACCCAATTACGCGTTATACCTGTGGCAGGCCGCGACAGCATGTTGTTGAACCTGAGTGGTGCACACGGCCCATTCTTCACTCGCAACATCCTGATCTTGACCGACTCCAGCGGCAACACTGGCATTGGCGAAGTACCTGGCGGCGAGAAGATTCGCAAAACAATTGAAGACGCGCGCACTTGGGTAGAAGGCCAAAGCATTGGCAACGCTAAAAATTTACTGAGCAGCCTGCAACAAAAATTTGCAGACCGCGATGCAGGCGGTCGTGGCAACCAAACCTTTGACTTGCGCGTGGCCATCCACGCCGTGACGGCCATCGAAAGTGCCCTGCTCGATTTATTAGGCCAACATTTAGGCGAGCCTGTGGCCGCTTTGTTAGGCGAGGGTCAGCAACGCTCGCAAGTTCAAGTCTTGGGCTATTTGTTCTACATTGCCGACCGCCTCAAAACCGACCTGCCTTACAACAGCGAACCAGATGCGAACAACGACTGGCAACGTCTGCGCCATGAAGCGGCTCTGACACCGGAGGCCATTGTGCGTTTGGCGCAAGCTGCGCAAGATCGTTATGGCTTTCAAGACTTCAAACTCAAAGGCGGCGCCATTCGCGCAGAAGAGGAAGTTGAGGCCATCGTGGCTCTGCACCAGACTTTTCCCGAAGCGCGTATCACGCTCGATCCCAATGGCGGATGGTTGCTCAAAGACGCCATCCGTTTGCTTCGCGATCACCGCAACACCATGGCCTATGCCGAAGATCCTTGCGGCGCAGAAGGTGTGTTCTCGGGTCGCGAAGTGATGGCCGAATTCAAACGCGCCACAGGCCTGCCCACTGCCACCAACATGGTGGCCACGGACTGGCGCGAAATGGCGCACAGCATTCAATTGCAGTCCGTAGACATTCCCCTGGCCGACCCCCACTTCTGGACCCTTCAAGGGTCAGTGCGTGTGGCACAGTTGTGCCAAATGTACGACCTCACTTGGGGCTCACACTCCAACAACCACTTCGATGTGTCATTGGCCATGTTCACGCACTGTGCTGCGGCTGCACCCGGCAAAGTTACCGCCATTGACACGCACTGGATTTGGCAAGATGGCCAGTACCTGACACAAGAGCCGCTTCAAATTAAAGGCGGGATGATCGATGTGCCCACAGCGCCGGGCTTAGGCGTCAAGCTTAATATGGCTGCTGTTGAAGCAGCGCATCAACTTTATTTACAGCATGGATTGGGGGCACGCAACGATGCCATGGCCATGCAATACCTCATTCCCGGCTGGACTTTCAACCCCAAAATGCCAGCCATGGTTCGATAACTCTTACTCGGAAAACTCTGATCAGACCTCACCATGAAAAGCATTCACAACAACTTCAAGCACGCCATTCAAAACGGCCAAAAACAAATTGGCCTGTGGTCACATTTGTGCAGCCCCATCAGCATTGAAATCTTGGCCCATTGCGGCTACGACTGGTTGCTGCTGGACATGGAACATTCGCCCAACGACATCAGCGAAATTCTGGCGCAGCTGCAAGCCATGAAGGGCGGTACTGCTACGCCTATCGTGCGTCCGCCATGGAACGACATGGTGACCTTCAAACGCCTGCTCGACATCGGCGTTCAAAACTTGTTGGTGCCCTACATTCAAACGGCCCAAGAAGCACGCGATGCTGTGTCCTTTACGCGCTACCCGCCACAGGGTGTTCGTGGCTATGCAGGCGCACCACGCGCCAGCAATTACGGCCGAGTAAAAGATTACGCCCAGCTCAACGCCAATGAACTTTGCTTGTTACTTCAGGTCGAAACATTACAAGGCTTAGACAATTTGGAAGAGATTGCCAACATAGAAGGCGTCGATGGCGTCTTCATCGGCCCTGGCGATTTGTCTGCGGCATTGGGGCATTTAGGCAACCCAAAACACCCTGACGTCTTGAAAGTGATTGACCAAGCCATTGCACGCATCAAAGCTTGCGGCAAAGCTGCTGGTATCCTCACTGGCGATGAAGCCTTGGCCAAACATTATGTGGCGCAGGGCTGTTTGTTTGTTGCGGTGGGTGCCGATCAAAATGTGCTGCGCGACAGTGCCACTGCGTTGGTTCAACGTTTCAAAGACTAACCCTAGAGGCCAGCCCCTATGCTCAAGAACAAAGCTTCGCCACTTACTTTTCCCAGACTGTTGTTAACGGGTGCCGCAGGGCAACTGGGGCAAGAGATGCGGCCACGCCTCAAAGCGTATTGTGATGTGCTGCGTGTCAGCGATCAAAAAAATCTGGGTGAGGCACAATCAGGCGAAGAATTGCAGATCACGGATTTGGCCAATGCATCCGACATGCAAAGCTTGCTTAAGGGTGTCGATGCAGTGGTGCACTTAGGCGGCATTTCTACAGAGCAAGCCTGGGCGCCTATTTTGGCCAGCAACATTGTGGGCATGGTGAATTTGTACGAAGCTGCACGCCTACAAGGCACCAAGCGCATTGTGTTTGCCAGCTCCAACCACGTCACAGGTTTTTACCGACAAGACGAAGTGATCGACACCAAAATGCCGCCCAAACCCGATGGCTTTTATGGCTTGTCCAAAGCCTTTGGCGAAGACTTGGCAGAAATGTATTGGGCCCGCTGGGGCATCGAAACCGTCAGCATACGCATTGGCTCGGCACTGCCTGCACCCAAAGACCGCCGCATGCTGTCTACTTGGATCAGCTTTGACGACTTAGAGCGTTTGGTGGTTTCCGCACTCACGGCGCCTATCGTGGGCCACACCATCATCTTTGGTATGTCCGACAATCAAACTTCTTGGTGGGACAACACGCAAGCCAAACACCTTGGCTACCGTGCGCAGGATTCCTCCGATGTGTTCAGATCTGAAGTCGAAGCCCGACAGCCGTACATTGACAGACATGACAAAGCGGCGCTCTACCAAGGCGGTGCTTTTGTCAAAGTGGCGCCGCATGGCATCTAAACTTTTTAGAGCTTTGGAAATGATTGAAGATCGTTGAAAGCTTGCTGTGAACAAACCCGTTCAATTCATCGCCATTGGCGAATGCATGTTGGAAGTTCAAGCCAATGGCTTTGGGCCCTGCGTCTTGTCTTATGGCGGCGATACTTTTAACACCTCTGTGTATTTGCGACGCTGTTCATCACCCGCAGCCATTGAGGTGAGCTATGCCACAGGATTGGGGCTCGACTCCTTAAGCAAGCAATTGAAACAGCAATGGTCAGCCTTAGGTTTAAACCTCAATGCCATTCAATCGATTGACGGCAAGTTGCCCGGCATGTACCTGATTGAAACGGACGACAAGGGCGAACGCAGTTTTCACTTCTGGCGTGAAAGTAGCGCTGCTCGAGCATACTTTCAAGCGTCTGAAACTGTTTTAGAAAAAAACGCAAACACTTACGACTGCATTTACTTCAGCGGTATTTCATTGGCCATTCTGGACGACGCCTCTCGAAAGCGACTGTTCAGCCTGCTGCAACAAGTGCGTGCGTCAGGATGCCGTGTGGTCTTCGACAACAACTTCAGACTCAAACTTTGGCCCAGCCTGCATGTGGCCCAGCAGGTATACCTCGAAGCTTTGGGCATTTGCCATACCGCCATGATCACCTTGGACGACCACCAAGCCATCTTTGGGCATGCCCATTTAAAAGATGCCTTGCGTCATGCGCAATCGCTTGAGATGCCAGAGATGGTCATTAAGCGCGGTGCAGACAGCACCCTGGTTCGCGAGACCCCAGACGCCCCTTGGCAAAGCATTGCCACCCGACGGGTTGAAAGCATCGTCGACACCACGGCAGCAGGCGATTCATTCGCTGCAGGCTATTTAAGCAGACGTCTCCTTGGCAATAGCGCCCTCTTGTCGGCGGAATTTGGCAATACATTGGCCGCAAGGGTCATTCAGCATCGAGGGGCAGTGATTCCGCAAGGAGCGATGCAAGACCTCATTTACCATCCGGTTAATTGATAAATATCAACAAAATCAATAAGTTATATATTTAGCACTCTTCACAAGAGAGTGCTAAAATCCGATCCATTATGGAAAGGAGTTCTGGAATGACACACCTGACTGGATCCCCCGACACGGCACTCACGCTCAAAAACCCATGGGCCGTCGTGCCGTCATTGGGGCACCTCGATGCGTACATCTCTGCGGTCAACCGCATGCCCATGCTCACCCCCGAGCAAGAGCAAGAGTTTGCGCGAAAACTCAAAGACAACAATGACCTTGAAGCCGCTGGAAAGTTGGTGCTCTCGCACCTGCGCGTGGTGGTTTCTGTGGCTCGCCAATACTTGGGTTACGGCCTGCCCCACGCCGACCTCATTCAAGAAGGCAACATCGGTTTGATGAAAGCCGTCAAACGCTACGACCCCGAACAAGGCGTGCGCTTGGTGAGCTACGCCATGCACTGGATCAAGGCCGAAATTCACGAGTACATCTTGAAGAATTGGCGCATGGTCAAGGTGGCCACCACCAAGGCGCAGCGCAAATTGTTTTTCAACTTGCGCTCCATGAAGCAAGGCCTCAAAGCCGAAGCCGACGAAGCCACTGGCACGCACCGCGACACCCTCACCTCTGCGCAAATTGACAGCATGGCCAAAGACCTTAATGTCAAACGCGAAGAAGTGATGGAGATGGAAACGCGCATGTCTGGCGGCGATGTGCTGCTCGACCCCTCACCTTCAGACGATGGCGAAGTGGCCTACGGCCCAATCGCTTATTTGGCCGATGCGCACCACGAACCCACCGCCATGATTGAAGCGCATCAGCGCGACATGATGGCCAGCGATGGCATTGCCACGGCATTGGCATCGCTTGACGAACGCAGCCGCAGAATTGTGGAAGAGCGTTGGCTCAAAGTGAACGACGATGGCTCGGGTGGTATGACACTACACGACTTGGCCGATGAGTTTGGTGTGAGCGCCGAGCGAATTCGCCAAATTGAAGTGGCTGCGATGAAGAAAATGAAAGCGGCTTTGACGGAATACGCTGAAGCCTGAGCCAAGCATCGACATGCCGACTGGCGAGTGATCCAGAAAAGAGGGCCTTGGCCCTCTTTTTTGATTTCAACGAACTTATTTCAACAACAACTTCAAATCTTCAGCCAACACTTTGGCACCAGAGCCATATCGGTTGAACAATCGAACGCGCCCTTGCGTGTCAAACGCATAGCTACCCGCAGAGTGATCCATGGTGTAGCTGGTGGGTGTTTTGCCTTCTACGCGCTTAAAGTAAATCTTAAACTCCTTGGCAACAGCAGGCAGTTGCTCTGGCGTAGGTCTTAGCGCCACAAAACTGGGATCAAAATTCTCTACGTAGGCTTTGAGCAACTCAGTGGTGTCGCGCTCTGGGTCAACCGTTACAAACACCGCTTGCAACTTGTCGCCGTCAGGGCCTAGGATGCGTTTTACTTCAGCAAGTTCTTGCATGGTTGTGGGGCATACATCGGGGCATTGGGTATAGCCAAAGAACACAACCACCACCTTGCCCGCAAAGTCTTTGAGCGTGCGCGCTTGGCCGTTTTGATCGCTTAAGTTCAAGTTTTTGGCATAGTCTGCACCCGTGATGTCTACGCCATGAAACGATATTTTTTGATCATTGCATGCGCCCAAAGAAAGCACCAAAGCAATGCTAGTTAAAAGTTTTGCGAACATGTTCATCTCTCAACTCTACATCAATGACTGACACGGCTGCGGCTTAGCATCCAAGTGAGCGTCATCATTAAAGCGCCAGCGCCCCCCGTGTGCATCACAGCAGCCAGCAAAGGCCAGTCCAACACCACGTTGGACAAGCCGGTAATCAATTGCAGGGCCAACAAAGCGCCCCACCAACGTGACAAATGGTTCAACACACCTGCTCGCTTGAATGTCCACAACATGAAGGCGCCGTAAGAAAAAACAATCAAGGCCATGATTCTGTGGACCATGTGCACAGACACCAAGGCCTCAAATGGAAGCGTTTGCCCCGCCGCATCAACGCCCAAATGGCGCCAAATTTGAAACGCTTCGCCATTCCATGCGGGCCACCATTGGCCATTGCAATCAGGAAAACCGGTACAAGCAAGCACAGCGTAATTGGTGCTAACCCATGCGCCCATCGCAATTTGAATTACCAGCAAAAATGCAGCAATCCAAACCATGGTTCGTAGCCGCACAGACAACAACTCTCGTTGCGCTGTAGGCACCCAAGCGACTTGATAACTCAACAAGACCAGCAGGCCAATGCCGCCCAACAGGTGGAGCGTCACAATGGCCGGAAACAATTTCATGGTCACCGTCAAGGCACCAAAAGCACCTTGCATGCAAACCCAGAACAAGGTGAACCAAGCCCAAGCGGGCCGCACTTGCCATGTGTCGTCATGGGTCAAAAGGCCTTTGAATTTTTGCCACGTGCTAGAAAAAGCCAAGACCAAAATCAAGAAGCCCACCGACATGGCCAAGTAGCGGTGGATCATTTCAATCCATGCTTTGTTGTGCGTTACAGGTCCAGTGGGCATTACCGCCACAGCCGCATCAATGTGCGCATCAGCGCCTATGGGGCTGGCATGACCATAGCAACCTGGCCAATCGGGGCAACCCAAACCAGAATCGGTTAAGCGTGTAAAAGAGCCAAACAAGACCAAGTCAAATGTGAGGAACAAGGTGAGGACCACCAAGGATCGCATTTTGCGATGCACATTGGCACCGCGGTTTTTGAAATAGGTCCACAGCAAGGGCACCACGGCAATGAAAAAGCCAACACCCAACAAACGTGCGGTGGGGCTGAGGTTGTAAAGATCGACTTCGGTCATGTTGGAGCGTGTTTCTGTTTAGGGCGCTGAACGCGGTTGCTTCAACATCTGGCGCATGTCATCCAAACCAATCTGACTCTCAGATGCCACCTTCAAGCGCGGTTGGGGCTTGAGGGCATGGCCATAAACCACTTCAAAGGTCAGCGCCAAGCGACCGTCTTGGTCAGGTTTGGCCATGGACAGTAAAACGGCGTGAAGTTGCTTCAACCAGGCTTTGCCGCGCAGACCTACAAAACGATCAACGTGAAAATTACGACCCATGCTGCGCAAATCTTCAAGCAATTTTTCGGGGGTGGCATAGGTCAAGGTAATTTTTTCCATGTCCATGACAGGCTCGGCAAAGCCGGCGTGCACCAACATGTCACCCCAATCGTGCATGTCGGTAAATTCATGGGCAGGCATGGGCCATCCAGCTTGCGCATAAGCTGCGCGCAACTCGAGCAGGGTGTCAGGGCCCAAACAAGAGAACATCACAAAGCCATTGACCGACAGCGCACGATGCCACTGGGCCAGCAATTCTTCTGGATGCGACGCTTGATGCAACAGCATGTTGGCCCACACCAAGTCCATGCTGTGATCGGCAATGGCGCTGGTTTGCAATTGTGATTCAAACCAAGCTGCAGGACGCCACCAAGGCTGACGCGCCTTGGCTTTCACTTGGGTCGCTTCTTGCGGCCGATGCGCTTTCAAGAAGCCTTTGGCCTGAGGATATCTTTGCTTGAGCAAACCCAAGGCGTTCAAACCTGCACGCACTGGGTCCCAACACACCCAAGACTTGGGTTGCAATTTGATAAAGGCCAAACGCTCTTCCATGCGACGGGCCACTTCTTCATGAAGCCAAGGCGAACTCAACTTGCCATCGCCACTCAAGGGCAGCAACGCCCATCGACTTGCGGCGACGGGGTCTAAGCTGGGGGGGCGTTCTTGGGCCATTTGAAAGATTGAAGAGCAGGCAAAAGCGTTTAAAAATCCGGGCTATGCAGGGCAATGAAAGTCCTGTGCACAGCGCATGCAAGGTGCATAACCAATGCCCAGAAGTATATTGGTTCGTGATTAACCTTCCCAGCCAATGTGCAATTTGCAAAGCTTGGCCAGCGATATCGATTTGCCATGCCTGCGTCAGTGCCTTTGGTCAGCCCAAAGGCCGATGTCAAAAGTGCGCATTGGCCCTTCCCCAGTCATTTTGGACAGATGCTTCCTTGCGTGCCAGCCACCAACCCTCAAGCTGTTCAAACTGCCAAGCTCATTCCTCACCCCTAGACGCCTGCTGGGCCGCCATGTCTTACACGTGGCCTTGGACACAACTGGTGGGCCAATTCAAATTTCAAAACGATCCCGCTTGGGCCCAAGCTTTGGCCACGCTGATGCGAAGTGCACCAGGCGTTGAAGAGGCATTGGATGCGGCAGACGTCATCTTGCCCATGCCCTTGTCAGCCCAACGTTTGGCCGAGCGTGGGTTCAATCAAGCCTTGCAGCTGGCCAAGTTTTTGAGCCCGCTTAAAACGCAGCCCTATACCTTGCTCAAGCTCAGACATACTGCACAACAAAGCACCCTTAAGCGTTCTGAGCGCCTCCAAAACTTAGCAGGTGCTTTGGCAGTTGCACCCTTGCGGGCAGCCTCTCTCAGGGGTCTACACGTGTTGCTCATTGACGATGTCATGACCAGTGGCGCCAGCCTAAACACCGCAGCCCGTGTGTTAAAACAAGTTGGCGCGCAAAGCGTCAAAGGCTTGGTCTTTGCACGCACTGAAATGTGAAAGTGCATACAAGCCGTGCAAATTTTGACGCACTTCCGAAGCACAATAGAGGATTATGTTTCACATCGTTTTAGTCGAACCCGAAATCCCACCCAACACGGGCAACGTCATTCGCTTGGCAGCCAATACGGGATGCGCTTTGCACCTCATCGAGCCCTTGGGATTTTCGATGGAAGACAAGCACATGCGACGCGCAGGTCTCGACTATCACGAATATGCAAAAGTGAAGCGCCATGCCGACTGGGCCACGTTTTTAGCCACAGAAAAACCCGACACCTCGCGCATGTTTGCGCTCACCACCAAGGGCACGCGCTTTGTGCAAGAGACGTCATTTCAGGCAGGCGATTGGTTTGTGTTTGGCGCCGAAACACGAGGCCTGTCGCCCGAGTTGCGCGAAACTTTTGAGCCCGTCAACCGATTGAAACTGCCCATGCTTGAAGGCCAGCGCAGTCTCAATTTGTCTAACAGTGTGGCAGTGGTGGTATACGAAGCTTGGCGCCAGAATGGCTTTAAACCTTAAACGCCCTGGCGTTTAAGCTCGGGTTTTAAACGTAATAGCGCGCCAGCGACTCGGCAATGCAGCTGGGCTTCTCAGAGCCTTCGCGCTCAATCTTCATTTCCCATGTGAACTGCATGCCGTTGCCATCAATGGCCACCGCATCGAGCAACTTCATATGGCCGCGCACCTTGCTGCCCACAGGTACAGGTGACGTAAAGCGCACTTTGTTCAAGCCGTAGTTCACGCCCATGCGCACATCTTCAATTTTGATAGCGCTTTGCGACAACTTAGGAATCAAAGACAAGGTCAAAAAGCCATGTGCAATGGGCGCGCCAAATGGACCCGCCTTGGCTTTTTCCACATCGATGTGAATCCACTGGTGATCGCCAGTGGCTTCGGCGAACATGTTGACTTGTTCTTGCGTGATCTCTGTCCATGGCGACACAGCCACCGTTTGACCAACACAAGCTGCGAGTTCTTGAAGGGTTTGAAATGTTTTCATAGACCGCACTCTAACCAGCTTTGTCTCAGAGATCAATCACGACATTGCCTAATTGACCAGCCTCAACGGCTTCATGCGCTTTGACAATTTGATCCAAGGTAAATCTGGCGCCAATGGTGTGCTGCAGGCGCCCCGCCGCCAACAATTCGTTGAGACGATTGACACACCAAGCTCGATCTGCAGGCAGCAAGTCGTAAACCAAGAAAAACTTCAAGCCAATCGAATTGAACAACAAGGGCCGGAAGGTCAAAGGAATATCACCCACCACGTTGGAGCCATAGCCTACCAATTGCCCATGAGGCGCCAAGCCACCCGTAGTGACCCACTGAGAGGCCGTTGCAAAGTCCATGTCGATGATCACGTCAACACCGCGACCTTGGCTGAAGGCCTTCAAGCGCTCGACCACTGGCTCTGTTTTGTAAAAAATAGTCTCGACGGCACCCGCTGCTTTGGCATGCGCCGCTTTTTCTTCGGAGCCTACGGTGCCAATGACCTGACCGCCATATTGCGTCACGAGTTGGGTGATGTAATGACCCACGGCAGAAGAAGCACCTGTGACCAAAACTTTTTTGCCGCGCAAATTTTCATCGCCAGCCAAGTGCACAGCTTGAACTGCTGTTAAGCCTGGAATACCCATGCAAGCACCGGCCGCAAAATCGGTGCTGTCGGGTAGCTTCATGGCTTGCGCTTCAGGCACCACGATGGCTTCGGAGGCTGTGCCATGCGGACGTTGCCACTGCGCATTCCAAATCCAAACACGTTCGCCCACACGTTGTTTGGATACGCCCTCACCCACCGCTTCAATGATGCCAGCGCCATCGCTGTGCGGCACCACCCAAGGATCGGTTAAGGGCCGCGCACGGCGAGACTTCACATCTGAGGGATTGACACCCGAAGTGGCCAAACGCACACACACCTCACCTGAGCCAGGGGCTTTAAGCGGCAATGAACCCAGCACCATGACATCACGGGCTTCGCCATTTTTTTCGTACCATGCTGCGCGGGTTGAGAGGTGTGTTGTCATTGGCAAATCCTTAGACGCGTTCCAAAATCACGGCAATGCCCTGGCCCACGCCAATGCACATCGTGCACAGCGCATAGCGACCGCCGGTGGCGTGCAAACGGTTGACTGCTGTGGTGGCCAAACGTGCACCCGAAGCACCCAAGGGGTGACCCAAGGCAATGGCGCCGCCCCAAGCGTTCACGCGCTCGTCGTCGTCTTTCAAACCCAACATGCGAAGCACTGCCAAGCCTTGCGCAGCAAAGGCTTCGTTCAATTCAATGACGTCGATTTGATCCAGGGTTAAGCCAGTTTGCGCCAACACTTTTAAGGTTGCAGGCGCTGGGCCAATGCCCATCACACGTGGTGCGACACCAGCCGTGGCCATGCCCACCACACGGGCACGAGGAGTGAGGCTGTACTTGCCCGCCATGGTTTCGTTGGCCAACAACAAGGCGCACGCACCGTCGTTCACACCACTGGCATTGCCTGCGGTCACGGTGCCATCGGGGCGCACCACACCTTTGAGCTTGGCCAAGGATTCGATGCTGGTTTCGCGGGGATGCTCGTCGGTGTCAACGATGATGGCATCGCCCTTCTTTTGAGGAATGCTGACTGGCGTAATTTCGCGCGCCAAGTGACCCGCCTTTTGAGCGGCCACAGCTTTCATCTGGCTGGCCAAGGCCATGCGGTCTTGGGCCTCGCGTTCAATTTTGTAATCGGTGGCCACGTTTTCGGCGGTCTCCGGCATTGAGTCGACGCCGTATTTTTCCTTCATCAATTTGTTGATGAAGCGCCAGCCAATGGTGGTGTCGTACACGGCATTGGCGCGGCTAAAAGCCGACTCGGCTTTGGGCATCACAAACGGTGCGCGGCTCATGCTTTCTACGCCGCCGGCAATCATCAAACCAGCTTCGCCCGATTTGATGGCGCGTGAGGCCGAACCCACGGCGTCCAAACCCGAACCACACAAACGGTTCAAAGTGGCGCCGGGCACATCAATGGGCAAGCCCGCCAACAAACTGCTCATGTGCGCCACGTTGCGGTTGTCCTCGCCGGCTTGGTTGGCATTGCCGTACAACACGTCGGTCACAGCGGCCCAATCGACTTGAGGGTTGCGCGCCATCAGGGCACGAATGGGGATGGCACCCAGGTCATCGGTACGAACGCTGGACAAAGCGCCACCATAGCGGCCGAAGGGCGTGCGGATGGCATCACAAATAAAGGCTTGGGTGGTGTTGGAACTCATGGTGGCTCTTTGCAGTTAAGGTGAATGTTTTCAGGAAATCATGCAATATAGTGCATGTTAGAACTAAATTCAAGTCGGAATTGTCCCTAAAGCTTTCCCTTGACCTAACCCCGAAATGCCCTTGGGTGACAATGTTGCCATGCTGATACAACCCTCCCAAGCCGATGTGCGCAGATTCTTCTGTGGCACCTATGCCAAAGCCCGTTCAGGCGCCACGCTGGAGCCCATTGAGATTCTGGCCAGCCAGTGGATTGACGAGCATCCCGAATACCACGCAGAGTTCTCGGACGTTGATGCCGCATTGGCCAGCATGCTGAACGTTGACCCCAACAAAGAAAATCCGTTTTTGCATTTGTCGATGCACCTGTCCATCAGCGAGCAGTGCAGCATTGACCAACCCCGAGGTATTCGCCAAGCCGTGGAGTTACTCACGCACAAGAGAAACTCCTTGCACGAAGCGCACCATGCCACCATGGAATGCCTGGGCCGCATGATTTATGAAAGCCAGCGTTCGGGCCGCATGCCGGATGGCAATGTCTACATCGATTGCGTACAAAGACATGCCACCAAGGACTGAGCCCCTGAACCAAGCGTTCAATCTGGCGATGGCGCTGTGAATTCGGTCACTGAAGCGACATTCAAGACGGTGTACCCCATCCCTCAAACGCCTGTTTCTCGCGCACAATCAAAACAAGCTTAACCACTCCATTTAGATCATTATGAAATTCCAAGGTACCGACAATTACGTCGCCACGCAAGATTTGAAATTGGCTGTGAACGCGGCCATCACCTTGAAGCGCCCCTTGCTGGTCAAAGGCGAGCCTGGCACCGGCAAAACCATGCTGGCCGAAGAAGTGTCAGAAGCACTGGGTTTGAAACTCATTCAGTGGCACATCAAGTCCACCACCAAAGCGCAGCAAGGCCTCTACGAATACGACGCCGTCAGCCGTCTTCGCGACAGTCAGTTGGGTGACGAAAAAGTTAAGAACATCGAGAACTACATCATCAAGGGTGTGCTTTGGCAAGCCTTTACATCTGAAGAGCCTGTGGCCATTTTGATTGACGAAATCGACAAGGCTGACATTGAGTTTCCAAACGACTTGCTGCGCGAAATCGATCGCATGGAGTTTTATTGCTACGAGACACGCCAGCTGATCAAAGCCAAAACTCGCCCCTTGGTGTTCATTACCTCCAACAACGAAAAAGAATTGCCTGATGCTTTCTTGCGCCGTTGCTTCTTCCACTACATCAAGTTTCCAGAAGCCGACACCATGAAGCAAATCGTGGATGTGCACTTCCCCAATTTGAAAAAAGAATTGCTCACAGTCGCGTTGAAAAACTTCTACGACGTGCGCGGTTTGCCTGGTCTCAAAAAGAAACCCTCCACCAGCGAATTGCTCGATTGGCTCAAATTGTTGGTGGCCGAAGACATTCCTTTGGAAGCCCTGCAAAGTGCCGACCAAAAAGTGAGCGTGCCACCACTGGTTGGCGCCTTGCTGAAGAACGAGCAAGACGTCAGCTTGTTTGAAAAGCTGGTGTTCATGAACCAACGCAACCGTTAATTCAACATGTCACGCAATTTGCTCGCTGAAGGTTTATCGGACGCCGTAGGTTTTGTGGGCGGCGCCCTGCTGGGCTTTTGGGCAGGCCGCCTGCTTGGCTGGAATATTTTTGCAGCTGGCTACGGCATAGACAGCATTGGCGGCATTTTGTTGGTGGGTTTGGGTGGTGGGCTGGGCTTGCAATTGGCCAGACGTTGGCAAGCAGCGCAATCCGCACAATCCAAGTCGGACGACGGGACGGATGAAAATTCGTCGAAAGACCAGTGATGACAGCGCCCCATATGTTTACTCAAGCCACGACCTTGCGCGGCCAACATGTCTGCCTGATGCCACTGAGCGCAGCGCATCACGATGACTTGCTTGAAGCGGTCAAGGACGGCGAACTTTGGCGCCATTGGTACACAGCCATTCCTACACCCGACAAAATGGCTGCCGAAATTGAGCGTCGCTTAAGCCTGCACAAGCAAGGCAGCATGTTGCCCTTCACGGTGCAAGTCAACGGCAAGGCCGTGGGCATGACCACCTACATGAACATAGATGCGGCCAACCAACGTGTTGAGATTGGCTCTACGTGGTATCGGGCTAGCGTGCAACGATCGCCCGTTAACACCGAATGCAAACGTCTGTTGCTGGCTTATGCCTTTGAGCAACTTCAATGCAATGCCGTTGAATTTAGAACGCATTTCTTCAACCAACAAAGCCGCCGCGCCATTGAGCGCCTAGGCGCCAAGTTGGATGGTGTGTTGCGCAACCATCAAATTAACCATCACCCCGATGCCGCGGGCGCCCTGCGTGACACCTGCGTTTACAGCATCCTGAACACCGAGTGGCCTTCTGTGAAGGCCCACTTGGATTACCAACTCAGTCGTTCGCGCGAGGCCTAAAGCATGCTGATCGATTTCTTTTACACCCTGCGTGCCGCCAAATTACCGGTGTCTGTGCGCGAATACCTCAACGTCTTGGAGGCCCTTCAAGCCAACGTGGTGGGCCCAGCATCGGATGCATGCAGCATCGATGATTTCTATCATTTAAGTCGCACCATCATGGTGAAAGACGAGAAGCACTACGACAAATTTGACAAGGCTTTTGGCGCCTACTTCAAAGGCGTCGAAATGCTGACCGACTTCACCAAAGAAGTGCCCCTGGAATGGTTGCAAAAAATTCTAGAAAAAGAACTCACGCCCGAACAAAAAGCCGCCATTGAAAAAATGGGCTGGGACGAGTTGATGGAGACCTTGAAAAAGCGTTTGGAAGAACAAAAAGAACGCCACGAAGGTGGCAACAAATGGATTGGCACAGGCGGCACCTCCCCCTTTGGCAATGGTGGCCAAAACCCCCAAGGCATTCGGATTGGCGGCAAAGGCGGACAACGCAGTGCGGTGAAAGTGTGGGAGCAACGCGCCTACCGCGACTACGACGACACCCAAGAGTTGGGCACCCGCAACATCAAGGTGGCCTTGCGTCGTCTTCGTAAATTTGCACGCGAAGGCTCTGCTGAAGAACTCGATTTGCCCGACACCATTCGCGCTACAGCCGCCAATGCGGGTTACCTCGACATCAAGATGGTGCCCGAGCGGCACAACAACGTGAAGGTGTTGTTGTTGATGGATGTGGGCGGCACCATGGACGACCACATTGCACGTGTTGAAGAATTGTTCTCTGCTGCCAAGGCCGAATTCAAGCATCTGGAGTTCTATTACTTTCACAACTGTGTGTACGACTTCATGTGGAAGAACAACAAGCGCCGCTATGCAGAGAAGTTTCCGACATGGGACATTCTGCGCAAGTACAACAAAGATTACAAACTGATCTTTGTAGGCGACGCCACCATGAGCCCCTACGAAATTTTGCAGCGCGGCGGCAGCGTGGAATACAACAACGAAGAAGCCGGTGCCGAATGGCTGCAGCGCCTCACGCACACCTTCCCCAAATTTGCTTGGATCAACCCCGAGCCACAAGGGGTTTGGCAATACCGACAAAGCATTGCTGTGATTCAACAACTCATGAGCAACCGCATGTTTCCGCTCACCCTCAAAGGGTTGGAAGATGCGATGCGCATGATGAGCAAGTAATTATTGATATTCAGGAGACACCATGGCCAAGGCATACCTCATTGGACAAGTGACGGTTCACAACCCAGAGGGTTACACCAAGTACGCACAGCATGTACCCGCTACCTTGGCCCAATACGGCGGTAAGTATCTGGTTCGCGGCGGCGACTGCACACAACTTGAAGGCACTGCACAAGGCAATCGCAGGGTTGTCATTGAATTTGCCAGCCGAGCAGCCGCTGAAACTTGGTACAACAGCCCCGAATACCAGGCCATCTTGCCCCACAGAAAAGCCAATTCAGAGGGTCATATTGCTCTCGTAGATGGGTTTGAAGGCTAAAATTCAGCCTCCGCCGCCGTAGTTCAATGGATAGAACGAGTGCCTCCTAAGCGCTAGATACAGGTTCGATTCCTGTCGGAGGCACCAATCAAGCAACTATCTCTGATGCTTGCCAGCTCGCCAAACTCTTTGCCCCGCAGTTTTCACTGCAATGTCATTGGGCACCGCTTCTAAAGGTGTCGCCATGGTTTCGGGGGGCAATGGGTCGAGTCTAGACATCTGGCTTCAACTTTCAGCTGTCTAATTCAATTTTTCTATCGCGCGCCAACTTGGTCCAACGCTCAATGTCGGTCTTCATGTAAGCTGAAAATGCTTCTGGCGACAATGGCATCAATGCAACGGCTTCAGACGAGAGCTTGTCTTTAAAGTCTTGTTGCGCCAAAACTTGGGCCAGCGCATCACTCAGCGTTTTGACCACGGCTTGCGGCATGCCCGCTGGGCCCACAATGCCGTACCACTGCTGCCCGTCAAAGCCCTTGTAGCCCAGCTCTTCGAAGGTGGGAACATCTTTGAGCAACTCATGCCGCTTGGGGCCAGTCACAGCCAAGGGGCGCATTCTGCCGCTTCGGATGTGAGGCAACGCACCAGCCAAACTGGGAAACAAAGCCTGCGTTTGACCCGAAATTAAATCGACGTTGGCAGGCGCCACTCCCCTGTAGGGAATGTGAATCATGAACAAGCCTGTCTGCTGCTTGAACAGCTCGCCCACCAAGTGCGTCAGGGAGCCAGCACCCGCGGATCCATAGGCAATTTTGCCAGGTTGTTTGCGAACGTATTCCACAAAAGATTTGACATCGTTGGCGGGCACGCCAGGGTTGACGCACAGCACATTGGGTGCCGTGCCAATCATGCCAATGGGGGTGAAATCTTTGAGGGCGTCGTAGTTTAATTTTCGCGTTGCAGGCGAGGTGCCATGTGTGGCCACATAGGCCTGCAGCAATGTGTAGCCGTCGGGAGTGCTCTTGGCCACGTTTTGGCACGCAATGGCGCCGCCGCCGCCAGAAACGTTTTCGATGATGATGCTTTGCCCCAAGACCTTGGTCAAACGCTCGCAGGTGGCGCGACCAATCATGTCGGCGCCACCGCCAGCGGCTACGGGCACCACATAGCGAATGGTTTTGTTGGGATAAACGCTCTGCGCATGGGTCCAAGGTGCCAAAGTCGATGCAGCCGTGGCCAAAAGTAATTGACGTCTATTTTTTGAAATCATGGTATTTGCCTCCGCCGTCATATTAGACGGAAGCTCAAAATCATGCATCCATGCACTTATTTTTGAGTGAGAAAACCTCTTGATGTAGGTCTTGCGCCCATGCTCTGCGGTCGCGATCTAGGGCCGTCTGCAATTCACCAAAGTTGACAACTGCCTTCAAACCTTGGGCATTGAGCGTTGACCACACAGACGCCAACAAGGTGTCATCGTCAATGTAGCGCGCAGCCATGCTGATCTGACCCGAGGCAGAATCTACAAATTGCAAAGCCATAGGCTGAATGGGTGAATCGGCTTCAATGGCCGACTGAATGAGGTTGGCATGGAAAGGCAGCATGCCAATGCCATCGCCCGTGGTGCCCTCTGGAAACACGCCCAACACGTCACCATTGCGCAATGACTGCGCCATGTCTTTGACCATGCGCATCGCATCTTTGCGTTGCGCGCGTTGAATGTACAAAGTACCGCCGCCAGTGGCCAAGGTGCCCAACACAGGCCAGTCGCGCAACTCCGATTTCGACACAAAACGGCAGTGCCGTGTGGCATGGATGACCAAAATATCAAGCCAAGAGATGTGATTGCTAACCAAGAGCGCAGGACCGGAAACAACGGGCTGACCGCGAACCTCTAGGTCTATGCCCCAGATGCGCAAGAGCTGCATGGCCCACACCTGCACACGAGCGTCACGTTGTTGCTGGCTCAGTTGCGGAAACCGAAAGTAGATGGTGACCCATCCCACCAGCACGTGCCACATGCCATGCAGCAATTTGAGGGCTGCGCGCATGCTTAAGCTTGATAGGCCACTTGTCCGCCCACCAAGGTGCATTGCACCCGACCGGGCAAGTCGTAACCAGAGAACGGCGTGTATTTGCCTTGGCTGCGCAAGTTGTCAGAGGTCACTTGCCAATGGGCTTCTGGGTCCAAGATGCACACGTCGGCTTGTCCGCCTACTTTCAACTGACCCATGTCTTTGTTTAACACGCGAGCGGCTTCGCTGGTGATGGTGGCAATGGCGCGAGACAGTGGCACTTTGCTGTCTTGCGACCACTTGAGTGCCAAGCTGAGCAACAACTCGAGACCTGTTGCGCCAGCCTCTGCTTCTGCAAAAGGCAAGGCTTTTTCATCTTCGCTCACAGGACTATGGTCTGAGACCAAAGCATCGATGGTGCCATCGGCCAAGGCCTCGCGCAGTGCATCGCGGTCGCGCTGTTGACGCAGCGGTGGCGACACACGCGCACGGCTGTCGAAATACCCCACATCGGCATCGGTCAGGTGCAAGGAATTGATGCTGACGTCGCAAGTGACAGACAAGCCTTCGGCTTTGGCCTGACGCACCAAGGCTACGCCTGCGGCACTGCTGATACGGCACAAGTGCACATGGGCTTTGATGCTTTTGAGCAATTCAAAAATGGTGTGCAGGGCAATGGTCTCGGCGGCCACTGGTACGCCAGACAGGCCCATGCGGGTGGCCAAAGGACCGCTGGCAGCCACGCCTTTGCCTAAATGCAACTCTTGCGGGCGCAGCCACACGGTGTAACCAAAGGAGTTGGCGTACTGCAAAGCGCGTTGCAGCACTTGTGTATTTTCTAAAGCTACTTCGGCTTGACTGAAACCAACGCAGCCCGCCTCGGTCAGTTGCACCATCTCGGTCAATACTTCACCTTTGAGGCCGCGTGTTAGCGCACCCAAAGGCATGACCTTCGATCGATTGAGTTTTTCTGCTTTGAAGCGCAGCATTTCGACCAAACCAGGCTCGTCCAACACAGGATCAGTATCTGGCGGGCATACCAAACTGGTAACACCACCTGCAACAGCCGCAGCCAATTCAGAATCGAGCATGCCTTCATGCTCGTGGCCAGGCTCTTTGAGTCGCACCGACAAATCCACCAGACCTGGCATCACGATGAGGCCTTTGGCATCAATGGTTTTTTGCGCTTGAAAATCTGCAGGCGCTTTGCCAATGGCCACAATTTTGCCGTCTGAGATGGCCACATCGGCCACAGTGTCAGTTTTGCTGTCGGGGTCGATCACACGACCGCCTTGAATCAAAATTTTCATGGTCTTTGTTCTTTCTTCTTCTGGTTCTTCAAGCTTCATTGCCCGCCACGATGCTCATCACAGCCATGCGCACCGCAATACCAAACGTCACCTGCGGCAAGATCACGCTTTGCGGTCCATCCACCACGGCCGAGTCAATTTCCACGCCGCGGTTGATCGGGCCAGGGTGCATCACGATGGCATCGGGCTTGGCCAATTGCAGTTTTTCTGGCGTGAGTCCAAAGCGTTTGAAATACTCTTGACTTGAAGGCAACAAAGCGCCGCTCATGCGTTCGTTTTGCAAGCGCAAGGTAATGACCACGTCACAGTCTTTGATGCCTTCTTCGAGGTTATGGAAAACCTTCACACCCATTTGCGCCATATCTGATGGCACCAACGTTTGAGGCCCCACCACGCGCACTTCGGCGCAACCCAAGGTGGTCAGCGCATGAATGTCAGAGCGCGCCACACGTGAGTGCAACACGTCGCCCACAATGGCCACCGTGAGGTTTGCAAAATCTTTTTTGTAGTGGCGAATGGTGTACATGTCGAGCAAGCCCTGCGTGGGGTGTGCATGCCTGCCGTCGCCCGCATTCACCACGTGCACATGCGGCGCCACATGCTGTGCAATGAGGTAAGGCGCGCCCGACTCGGAGTGGCGCACCACAAAAATATCGGCTGCCATGGCCGACAAGTTGGCAATGGTGTCGAGCAAGGATTCGCCTTTAGATGCAGACGAACGGGCAATGTCGAGGTTGATCACATCGGCCGACAAACGCGTGGCCGCAATTTCAAACGTGGTGCGAGTGCGTGTGCTGTTCTCGAAGAACAGATTGAAGACGCTTTTGCCGCGCAGCAAGGGGACCTTTTTGACTTCGCGGTCGCTCACGCTCACAAAGTTGGCCGCAGTGTCTAGGATGTGCGTGAGGATGTCGCGCGACAAACCTTCAGTCGACAGCAAGTGAATGAGCTCGCCGTTCTTGTTGAGTTGGGGATTGCGTTTGTAGAGCATTGTTATTTTTTCCCTGCTGTGCTGTTGTCTTCTTGAACTTCAAAGCTGAACTCGCCATTGGCCAATCGTGCCAGCGCCAGCGATTGCGTAATGGGCAGTGCCACGCGTGCAGCGGCATAGTCAGCTTGAATGGGCAACTGGCGGCCGCCGCGGTCCACCAAAACCGCCAAGCGCACATTGGCAGGGCGGCCGTAGTCAAACAACTCGTTGATGACTGCGCGAATGGTGCGACCGGTGTAAAGCACATCGTCCAAAATCACCACATCGGCACCTTGAATTTCAAAGGGCAAGCTGGTTTGACCACCGGCAGACAAGCCCCGCTGTGCAAAGTCATCGCGGTGCATGGCCGAAGAAATACTTCCGTGTTTGCCAGACAATCCCAAATCTTTTTGCAGACGCTCTGCCAACCAAGCGCCACCAGAAGTAATGCCGACCAAACGTGTTTCGGGGGTGCACATGGCACGCACACCGCGCAAGAGTTCGCCGTACAGCGCCTCTGCATTCAAAGCCAATGCACTCAAGGCAGACTCCTTAAAAATTGTTCCAAAATGATGCAAGCCGACGCAGCGTCGGCATCTTTGGCACCCGCCGAAATGGCTTCGGTGGTGCTGTAACGTTCGTCCACTTCGTAGACGTTCAAACCAAAACGTCCGCGCAGTTGCCGCGCAAATTTTTGGGCTCGAAGGGTGTTTTCATGCGAAGCGCCATCTGGGTGAAAAGGCACGCCCACCACCAAAGCATCGGGGGCCCATTCTTTGATGCGTTTTTCGATGTGCGAAAAGCGGGCATCGCCTTCGGCCACCACCGTCGCTTGAGGGGTGGCTTGACGCAGCATGCGATTGCCCACAGCGACGCCAGTGCGTTTCATGCCGAAGTCAAAAGCCAAAAAACTCTGCTGCGAAGCAGGCACAGAGAGCGCCTGGTCTAGGCTCATGCGTGGCCCACCTGAGAAGACAACATCCAGGGTTGCAAGCCCAACAAGCTAAGCGCTTTGTCGTAGCGTTGCTCGATGGGCGTGTCAAAAATAACAGCCGGGTCGGCAGCCACAGTGAGCCAGCTGTTTTCACCAATCTCAGATTCCAATTGGCCCTCACCCCAAGATGCATAGCCCAGAGTGACCAAGACACGCTGAGGTCCGGAGCCATTGGCCATGGCTTCCAGCACATCTTTGGAGGTGGTCATGGCCAAGCCACCTGGAACACTCAAGGTGGAGGCATAAATAGAGTTGCTTTTTTCATCGGAACTTGCTTCCAGCATGGGTTCGTGCAACACAAATCCTCGTTCGGTTTGAACGGGTCCGCCTTGCAATACATTGGATTGCAACAGGTCTTGGCGCGTAAGGGGCAGCTCGACTTTCTCGAACAAATGCTTCAGACTGAGATCGCCGGGCTTGTTGATGATCAGGCCCATGGCACCCCGCTCCGAGTGTTCGCACAAATAAACCACACTCTTGGCAAATACTGGGTCCTCCAAACCGGGCATGGCAATCAAAAAATGATGCGAAAGCTGAGTGGAGGCAAAATCGGCAGACATGCCCCAATTTTAACGGCCTCAAACCCATGAACAAACCCTTTTCTACCGGCTTGGTCTGGTTTCGGCGAGATTTACGCGTTGCCGACAACGCCGCCCTGTACCACGCCCTCAAAAACTGCAACAAAGTGCAGTGTGTATTTGTCTTTGACACCGACATCCTGAACCCATTGCCCCGCAAAGATAGGCGCGTTGCTTTCATCCAAGAATCCTTGCTTGAATTGGACCACCTGCTGCGCCAAGCCGCCACCGAGGCAGGTGTTGCCCCCCAAGTGGCTGCTCAAGTGGGGCTCATTGTGTTGCACGGCAATGCTGTCAAAGAAATAGCGAATCTGGCCAAACACATAGAGGCCCAGGCTGTTTTTGCAAACCACGACGACGAGCCAGCCGCCCTTACCCGCGACGCCCAAGTTCGAGGCGTCTTGGCAAATGCCGGCATTGCCCTTCATACCTACAAAGACCACGTGGTGTTTGAGCGACAAGAGGTGCTCACCTTGGCGGGCAACCCCTACACCGTCTTCACCCCCTACAAAAACGCTTGGCTCAAAAAGGTGCAAGCGCAAGATTTGGCGCCCCACCCTGTGGCCGAGCATGCAGCCGCATTGGCCCCAAGGCCTCAGGCTTTCCAAAAACCGGTACCCACGCTGCCCGACATTGATTTTGAAACGGTCGACCTGACGGCCTTGCATTACAAATCCGGTGTCTCGGGGGCGCAAAGCCTTCTCGAAGATTTTTTGCACCGCATCGACCGCTACGAAGAAACTCGAAATTTTCCGGCAGTCAAAGGGCCCAGCTACCTCAGCGTGCACCTGCGCTTCGGCACGGTGTCTATTCGCCAATTGGCTACAGAGGCATGGCGCCGCTATAAAACCAGTGAGGGCGCAAGCGTGTGGTTGTCTGAGCTCATTTGGCGCGACTTTTACGCCCAAATCTTGGCCAATTTCCCGCATGTGGCCGAGCGCTGCTTCAAGGCCGAATACGATGCCATCCACTGGGATCACGGGCCACACGGCAAAGCTTTGTTTGCAGCTTGGTGCGAAGGCCGCACAGGCTATCCACTGGTCGATGCAGCCATGGCGCAAATCAACCAAACCGGCTACATGCACAACCGCCTTCGAATGGTGGTGGCCTCTTTTCTCACCAAGGATTTGGGGGTCGATTGGCGCTGGGGCGAACAATACTTTGCCCAGCACCTGATTGACTTCGACCTCTCGGCCAACAACGGGGGCTGGCAATGGGCCAGCTCTAGTGGTTGCGATGCCCAGCCCTACTTTCGCATCTTCAACCCTGTTACACAAAGCCAAAAATTTGATCCGCAGGGCAAATTCATCAAGCGTTATTTGCCGCAGCTAAAAGGGCTAGAAGGTGCAGATCTTCATGCGCCATGGGAAGCCAAGCCGCTGGCCCTTCAAGCTGCGGGCATCACATTGGGTAAAGATTACCCTCTGCCAGTGGTCAACCATGCAGAGGCCAGAGAAAAAACCTTGGCGCGTTACGCCGTGGTTAAAAAAGTGGCTTAGATCGCCACCATTTCAAAATCTTCTTTGCGGGCGCCGCATTCTGGGCAGGTCCAGTTCATGGGCACATCGGCCCAGGCGGTGCCGGGGGCAATGCCATCTTCAGGACATCCTGCGGCCTCGTCGTAAATCCAGCCGCAAATTAAGCACATCCAAGTTTTAGTATCAGTCACAGTGTGTCACCAGTGTCGAATAGAATGAAACGATTGTATCGGGCTTCACTGTAACCCATGACCACATCTTTACCTTCGTCAGACGCCCCCGACGCCGCAACCGACAGCGAAGACGACGCCTCTCTGGCTTGCGTCTTGGTTTTCAATGCCAGTGACCCCAGTGGCGCCAGCGGCATCAGCGCTGACGTATTGGCCATTGCGTCAGTGGGCGCCCATGCTTTGCCTGTGCTTACAGGAGCTTACGCCCGAGACACCGCCCAAGTTTTTGACTTCTTTCCGCTCACAGAAGAAGCCGTAGGCGATCAAGCCCGTGCCATTTTGGAAGACGTGCCCCCTCAGGTTATCAAAGTTGGGTTTGCAGGCAGCGCCGAAAACATCAGCATCATTGCCGAGCTCACCGCCGACTACGACGGCGTGCCCGTGGTAGCCTACATGCCCAACCTGTCTTGGTGGGAAGACGACCAGATCGACCAATACTTGGATGCTTTTCGTGAACTGCTGTTGCCTCAAACCAGCGTTTTGGTGGGTCACCACAGCACGCTCAGGCGCTGGCTTTTGCCCGATTGGTCCAGCGAAAAGAACCCCGGCCCCCGCGACATCGCAAAAGCTGCCGCCGAATTTGGCGTACCCTACACCTTGGTCACGGGCCTTACTGCCACCGATCAACAAATTGACAATGTTTTGGCCACCCCCGAAACTGTGGTGGGCCATGAAAAATTTGAGCGCATCGAAGCCGTTTTCAGTGGCGCTGGCGAAACCTTGTCTGCTGCTCTGGCAGCTTTACTCGCCACGGGCTTGGATCTTTCAGTGGCCGCCAGTGAGGCGTTGCATTATCTCGACCGTTGTCTTGACGAGGGTTTTCGACCTGGCATGGGCCACGTTGTACCCGATCGCTTATTCTGGGCACTGCCCGAACCTGAAGATGGTGAAGACGCCCCAGAAGGTGGCCCCAACCTGAACGCTGATTTTTTTGAAATGCCTATCAATGAAACCAAACACTGACCTCAACGAAACCCTGTTCGAACGCGCCCGCAAAGTCATTCCTGGCGGCGTTAACTCTCCCGTTCGCGCGTTCCGCGCAGTGGGCGGCACACCCCGTTTTGTAAAGCGCGCTGAAGGCGCTTACTTTTGGGACGCCAACGGCAAAAAGTACATCGACTACATCGGCTCTTGGGGCCCCATGATTTTGGGTCACGGCCACCCTGCTGTTCTAGAAGCCGTGCAAAAAGCCGCCCTCGATGGCTTCTCGTTTGGTGCCCCCACCGAGCGCGAAGTCGAGTTGGTTGAAGCCTTGCTCAAGTTGGTACCTTCCATGGACATGGTGCGATTGGTCAGCTCGGGCACAGAAGCAGGCATGAGCGCTTTGCGTTTAGCCCGTGGCGCTACGGGTCGCAGCAAAATCATCAAGTTCGAAGGCTGCTATCACGGCCATGCAGATGCCTTGTTGGTCAAAGCGGGTTCTGGCTTGGCCACCTTTGGCAACCCCACCAGTGCAGGCGTGCCGCCCGAAGTGGTGCAACACACTTTGGTGCTCGAGTACAACAACATCGAACAACTGGAAGACGCTTTCAAGATCCACGGCAACGAATTGGCTTGCCTCATGATTGAACCCATCGCTGGCAACATGAACTTTGTTCGCGCCAGCGTGCCCTTCATGAAACGCTGCCGCGAGCTGTGCAGCCAATACGGTGCCTTGTTGGTGTTTGACGAAGTCATGACGGGTTGCCGCGTGGCCTTGGGTAGCGCACAAAGCGTTTATGCCAAAAGCATTCCTGGCTTCGAGCCCGACATGACAGTCATGGGCAAAGTGATTGGTGGCGGCATGCCATTGGCAGCCTTCGGTGGCAAGCGCGCTGTCATGGAACAACTGGCGCCTTTGGGCCCTGTCTATCAAGCCGGCACATTGAGTGGCAACCCTGTTGCAACAGCTTGCGGTTTGGCCACTTTGGCCCAAATTAGCAAGCCTGGTTTCTTTGATGCCCTCAGCGCCACCACACGCTCGTTGGTCGACGGCCTTACAGCCGCCGCCAATGCAGAAGGTGTGCCCTTTGCAGGCGACTGCGAGGGCGGTATGTTTGGCTTCTTCTTGTTGCCCACCTTGCCCAGCAACTATCCGCAAGTGATGAAAACCGATGGCAGCAAGTTCAACACTTTGTTCCACGGTTTATTGGACCGCGGTGTGTACATTGCACCTGCGCTTTACGAAGCTGGTTTTGTCAGCGGCGCACACACTGCGCAAGACATTGCCGACACCGTCAGTGCTGCACGCGAAATCTTCAAAGCGCTCTAAAGCGAGCGCCTTGCTTGAAGAAGGCTTGCTTATGAATCGCGGGTAATGCCAGTTTCCTTGACGATCTTGGTCATCAGATCGCGGTCGGCAAGGAACACCTTGTTGAAGGCCTCTAAGTTCCATTGAGGCGACTCCATGCCCAAGGCCAACAAGCGGTCTTTGACATCTTTGTTCACAATGATTTTGTTCACGGCTGCATTGAGCTTTTCCAAAACAGCCACAGGGGTGCCAGCAGGCGCCAATAAACCAAACCACGATTCAAAGTGAAAACCCGACAAACCCGATTCCGCCAGAGTCGGAATGTTGGGCAACAGTGAAGATCGCTTTTTGGCAGTGATGCCAATCACGCGCAAACGTGGATCTTGCAAATAAACCCCCACACCAGCCGTCGGCACAATGACCGCATGGCCGCGTCCACCAGACACATCGGTTACAGCTTCTGCGGTGCCTTTGTAGGGCACATGCAGCATGTCAATCTCTGCGGTCTTGGCAAAGTACGCCATGGCCAAATGCGTCGAACTGCCCAGACCTGCCGAGTTGTAATTGAGCGCACCTGGCTTGCTCTTGGCGTATTGAATGAACTCGGCAGCAGACTTGGCCGGCACGTTGGCGTTGACCATCAAGATGTAACTTTGGTTGCCAATGTTGGCCACCGGCGCAAATTCTTTAACGGGTTCATAGAAAGGACGTGCACCCATCGCAGACGTCACGAAGTGACTGGATGCCGCCATGAGCAAGGTTTTGCCATCGGGCGCAGCCTTTGAAACAAAAGCTGTGCCAATTGCACCGCCAGCACCTGGCTTGCTTTCAATAATCCAGTTTTGACCGGTCTCTTGTGACAGCTCTTGTTGAATGGCACGGGCTGGCATTTCGCGGGCACCACCGGCTGCAAACGGCACAATGATGCGAGAGACATTGCCTGCTTGTGCAAACGCCTTGCCTAAACCAGCCGATAACAATGCCGCCACCACAAGTTGGCGACGACCCAAAAAGTTTTCTTCGAAGTGCATCATTTTCCTAACAAGTTACGGGTTTCATCAAACAGTTCATCGACACTGTAGGGCCTGGGAATCAAGCCTTGCTGGTAGGTATAGCGAATCAGCACTTCCAGGGCTTTGCGATTGGGTTCAATGCCAAAAGGTGTGAGGTCCATCTCGCCTTTAACGGCGTGCACACTTCTTCTGGGGTTTGCATCCTTGGTCATGTCTTTGCTTTTGGCCAGCAATTGATACAACTCTTTGATCAGGTCGGGACGGTCTTTGCACAAGTCCATGTCGATGGCCATCATGTGATTGATGGGCAACATTTGCAAACGGCGGCTCCAAGCTTGCGCTGCATCGTGCGGATCGGGCAACACAGGCTGCAGCCGAGGATCGTCGGGCAAGTCACTGCCAATAATGGCGGCATCCAGTTCGCCTGACAACAACATGTCCACCATCTTGCTGCCTTCTGGCGCACGCTCAAACCCCGGTGGATCAGGAAACTCGGCCAAGTGCCCGTGTTCAAAAGTGACCCACTGCACTTTGGGCAACTCAACTCCGTAATCGTTGGCCAGCACACCTCGCACCCAAGTCACCGTGGTTTGTGCATGCGCCCGAATGCCCACGCGCTTGCCATTGAGTTGCGCCACTGTCACTTTGCCGCGCTCTGCGTTGTAGACCAAACAATGGTGTTGGAAACGCCCCTCGCCCACCACCGCAGGCAAGAGGGCCAGCGGTTTGCCATAGGCTTTGGCTTGTAAATAAGTGACCAAGGCCAACTCAGCCACGTCAAATTCCAATTCACGCACCACACGTTTGAAAGCGCGATTGGGGGTTTTGACAGGGTCAAAGTCAAATTCAAACGACTTCGGGCGTAGTACGCCATTTTTCAAAGCCAAGGTATTGGGATAGTCGCCCAACAGGGTTTTGAGTTTGGGCTTTACAGAATTCAAGGTGGAAGACATGTTGCTTATGCCTTGTTCAGATCTGGATATAGCGCATGTGCCGTGCCTGAATAAATCCAACGTTGGTCTTCCAAGGTCAAGGACGCGGTGGCTTCGAGAGCTTCTTGCAAATGCTTGGTGAGTCCACCTGCGGATGCTGGGAAATTAGAGCCCCACGCAATGCGCTTGGCGCCAAAAGCGCTGACCACGGCTTTGCAGAAGGAGGCTTGCGTGGCTTTACCTTCTTTCGATTCACGCACATTGTGGGTGGTGAACTTGAAATTCAAATTCTCGTACTTGGCCAACGCAAACAAGCTGGCAGCTTGTGTATAAGGGGCGCCCTCTTCCAAAACGGGACGCGCAAAGTGGTCTAACAACACGATGGCTTTGGGAAATTGCTTTAGCAAAGTCTCGAGCTGCGGCAAACCATCGGCACGCAATTGGACGCACATGGGAATCTTGTGCTCGGCGATGTATTCCCAAACGGGAAAACTGCGCGGGTCGTCCAAACGCACGCTGTGGTCTGCGGCGGTGTGGCCGGCAATGAAGACGCGCGTACCGCTCAGGCCCGCATCTTTCCAACGCTGCACCTGAGCCACCGCATCTGGCTGCAATGTGTCGACAGAATAAACGCCCACAAATTGAGTGGGGTTGGCTTTGACACAGTCCAGCGTGTAGCTGTTGTCATGGCCGTAGCAGGTTGAGGCTTGGACCAAAATAGACTTGGCCACGCCAGCGTCTTTCATGGCTTGGGCCATGCCAACGCCATTGACGGGACGCTCTTTAGACCAATCCGATTGTTTGCCGCCCATCGGCGCAAGTGGATAGCGAACGGGGTCGTCGGCAATGACGTGGCTGTGAGAGTCCACCACGGGCACGCCCAAAGAAATGGACGTCAAGGGTGAGGATGTAGATGCAGTCATGATGCTTTGGGTGCAAAATTCAAAAATTTCGCGATGAGTCTTCACAGACCCACATCATGCCTTTTTTCAAAGCTTTGCCGTTCTACAAAATTTCACACCTTAATGGCGGAAGTGGCGTACACCCGAAAAGACCATGGCCACACCGCGCTCATCGGCGGCAGCAATGACTTCTGGGTCACGCATAGAGCCGCCAGGCTGAATGACGCAATTGGCGCCTGCGTCTACCACCACGTCTAAGCCATCACGGAACGGGAAGAAGGCGTCGCTGGCCACCACGGTATTTTGAAGGCTCAAGCCGGCATGACCAGCCTTGATGCTGGCAATGCGCGCCGAATCTAAACGGCTCATCTGGCCTGCCCCCACGCCCATGGTCATGCCATTGGCACAGAACACAATGGCATTGCTCTTGACGTACTTGGCCACTTTCCAGGCAAACAACAAATCTTGCATTTGCGCAGGTGTGGGCTGCACTTTGGTGACCACTTTGAGGTCGACCAATTGCAACTCGTGGTTGTCGGCAGTTTGAATGAGCAAACCAGAACCCACGCGCTTGATGTCTTGCGCATTGCGGCCTTGTTCAAAAGGCGTGCCGCCTGCTTTGAATTCGGGCAACGCAATTTGCAATACGCGCACATTGGCTTTGGCTTTGAAAATCTCCAGCGCTTCAGGTGAGTAAGCAGGTGCCATCAGCACTTCTACAAACTGCTTGCTGATTTGCTGCGCAGCGGCCACATCCACAATGCGGTTCAGGGCGATGATGCCGCCAAATGCAGACGTAGGATCGGTTTGGAAAGCTTTGCTATAGGAATCGAGTGCATTGGCACCCACCGCCACACCGCAAGGGTTGGCATGTTTGACAATCACACAAGCAGCTTCAGAGAAGCTCTTGACACATTCCCAAGCGGCGTCGGCATCGGCAATGTTGTTGTACGACAGTTCTTTGCCCTGCAATTGCACAGCCGTGACCAACGAGCCAGGCGCTGGGTGCAAATCGCGATAGAAGGCGGCAGTTTGATGTGGGTTTTCGCCATAGCGCAAGTCTTGCAGTTTCACAAAGCGACCATTGGATTGCGCTGGATATTCTGTGCGGGTGCCGTCTTCCAAGTTGTATGAAGACAAATAGTCGCTGATGGCGGCATCGTAATTACTGATGCGATTGAAGGCGGCCACAGACAAGGCAAAGCGCGTTTTTTCAGAAACTTTGCCACTGGCTTTGAGTTCTGCAATGACAGTGGCGTATTGCGATGCATCGGTGAGCACCGCTACGTCTTTCCAGTTTTTGGCGGCACTGCGCACCATGGCGGGACCGCCAATGTCAATGTTCTCGATGGCATCTTCTAAGGTGCAACCGGGCTTGGCCACAGTTGCTTCAAAGGGGTACAAATTGACGATCAGCAAATCGATGGTCTGAATGCCATGTTCTTTAAGGGCGGCCATGTGCTCGGGCACATCGCGGCGTGCCAACAAACCACCATGCACTTTGGGGTGCAATGTTTTAACCCGGCCGTCTAGCATTTCTGGAAACTCGGTCACTTGCGCCACTTCTGTCACGGGCAAACCTTGCTCTGCCAGCAACTTGGCTGTACCGCCAGTGGACACCAGCTCTACCTTGAGTGCGTGCAGGGCTTTGGCCAATTCGACAATGCCGGTTTTGTCAGAGACAGAAATCAGTGCTTTCATTTTTTTCACTTCAAAAGTTTGTGTTCAATCAGTTTTTTGCGCAACGTGTTGCGGTTCAGGCCCAACCATTCGGCAGCGCGCGATTGGTTTTGGTCAGCCTGCTGCATCACCACATCCAGCAGTGGCTTTTCGACCACGTTAAGCAGCATCTCGTACATGCCATGCGGCTCAGCGCCAGCCATGTCGGCAAAGTAGGTGTTCAAGCTGTCACGAATGCATTCGTCAATTTTTTTCTTGCTCATTCCATTGTCTCCAAAGCCATGTCAGGGCGAATGCCTGCAATAGCCTGTGGCATGCGCTCGAGACGCGCTGCCATTTCTTCAAAAAACTCTGCAACAGCGCGCGATTGCAATTCGGCTGTTTCTAAAGTATTCATATGGTCTCTAAAGTCATCGCCACCTGGCAAATCGCGCACATACCAACCGATGTGTTTGCGTGCAGAACGGACACCGGTCAGTTCGCCATACAAACCATAGTGGTCTTGCAAGTGTTCTAACAAGGCCCTTTTGACTTCTGCCACCAAGGGGGGTGCCAAGTGTTCGCCCGTGTTCAAGAAATGCACAATTTCCCGGAAGATCCAAGGACGTCCTTGCGCAGCACGTCCCACCATGAGCGCGTCGGCGCCTGTGTACTTTAAAACTTGAAGCGCCTTCTCGGGTGAATCAATGTCGCCATTGGCCACCACCGGAATCTTGACGGCGGCTTTAACCGCCGCCACCGTGTCGTATTCTGCAAAGCCTTTGTAACCTTGCTCACGTGTGCGGCCATGCACTGTGACCATTTGAATGCCAACGCTTTCAAAGGCTTTGGCCAAGACCAAGGCATTTTTTTCGGTATCGCACCAACCTGTGCGCATTTTCAAAGTGACGGGCACACCGCGTGGCGCACACACAGCCACCACCGCTTCGGCAATTTCAATGGCCAAACTTTCGTTTTGCATCAGCGCAGAGCCTGCCCATTTGTTGCAAACTTTTTTGGCGGGGCAGCCCATGTTGATGTCAATGATTTGCGCGCCCTGATCAATGTTGTAGATCGCCGCCTCGGCCATCATGGGTGCATCTGTGCCCGCAATTTGTACAGCAATAGGACCAGGTTCGCCATCGTGATTGGCACGGCGCGAGGTCTTTAAACTTTTCCACAAATCTTTGCGCGACGTCACCATCTCGCTCACAGCATAACCCGCGCCAAACTGCCTGCACAGTTGGCGAAACGGCCTGTCGGTGACGCCAGCCATTGGCGCTACAAACACAGCATTGGGCAAGACATAAGGTCCGATTTGCATGGACAGAGGAGGTGTGAGGAGCGGGAAGGCTGCTTAAAAAGGAGGCACGATTGTAATTGCTTAATTTTTCAGCAAGGGAATTATTTTTAAGGGAATTTCAAAATTGAAACCTTTGGCTACACTTCAAAGCAAATGGAAGAATGGTTCTCACATCTCATCTCACAATTATTAGGTTGGCTTGCCTTGCCTCAGCACGGGCTGTCCACTGTTTTCACGGTTGCCTTCATCTCAGCCACGCTACTGCCATTGGGCTCTGAACCCGCAGTCTTTGGCTTGATCAAGCTCAATCCTGATTTGTTTTGGTCGGCTATTGTGGTGGCCACTGCGGGCAACACTTTGGGCGGCATGGTCAGTTGGTGGATGGGTTACGGGGCACATCAGGCGGTTGACCATGTGAAAAAACGCAAAGTTCAAACCAATGATCTTGAGGCCGAACATGCAAATGCCAGCACGCCAACCAGTTTGAACGACAAAATGCATGTTCATGCGCTTCAATGGCTTCAAAAACTCGGCCCCAAAGCTTGCTTGTTGTCTTGGTTGCCAGGCGTAGGAGACCCACTCTGTGCGGTTGCAGGTTGGCTCAAAATGCCACTTTTACCCTGCACGCTTTACATGGCCATTGGAAAATTTTTGCGCTACGTCGTAATGACGTCTTTGTTGCTATGGGTGTTTTGAGCACACGCCTATTGGCTTAGCAAATGAGTTAACGCAGCACCAACAAGGTCGCTACCAACACCAAGAAGGCCAACAGAACTTTTCTGAAAGCATCTTCGCTCAAACGATGGCGAAGCTTTTGGCCGGTCTTGAGCCCCAAAGCCATGGGCACCAAGGCCAAAACAGAATAGCCAAGGTCCATCAACTCCATGCGACCAAAGCCATACATCGCCAAGTACAAGGGCCAAGCAGCGTTTAAATAAATGACGCTGATGCAGCCTACAAACTCATCGCGTTTTAACTTCAAAGACATCATGTAACTGATCAGGATGGGGCCCATGAGTGAAGACACACCGCCCAAAGCGCCCGAGAATGTTCCCACCAAAGCACCCGCCCAGCGCTCTTTTTGAGGCGGAATTTTAAAACTGGGTTTGAACAACATCGAGACCACGGCCAGCACCACCGCAAAGGCCACCAGCATGTTGAGTTGCTTTACACTGAAAGACAAAGTCCAGTGCACTGCGATCACTGTCATGATGGCCTGCGTCAACATCAAGGGCCAGAAGCGCTGCAAACTGGCTTTCCAACTGGCCTCTTGCCACGCTTGCCAAATGTTGGACACCAAGACCGGCACAGCCACCAAAGCAATGGCTTGGGTGCTGCCAATCATGAGCGACATGATGGGCACAGCAAACAAGGGCAAACCCACGCCCAAGGTGCCTTTGACAATACCGCCAAACAGGATCGCGGCAGCGCAAGCCACAGCAATCAGCACCGTCTCGGTGCTGAGCAGGAATTCCATGAGGCGGACCTTGGGTGGTTAGATTTTGAAAGCTTCTAGAGACTCTGGCGCAAACAGCTCTTGTGGGCTGAGTTTGCGAGGTGACAAGCCCTGCTCTTGGTGGTAGCGCGTGAAGGTTTCCAACACATTGAGGTTGTTTTCTAAACCATACGACCACCAGTCGTTGCCAAACTCACGGCGGGCGTCTTCTACGTGCGCTGTCAGCCAGGGCAGCATGGCTTTGAGTGCCGCTGTTTCGTACAAGTCTTCGTAGGTGCGGCGCTGCGCTTCAATGAAGGCTTTGGTCAATGACTGCGCAATCCAGCGATTGGCCTCATACACTTCGCGGCGAATGACCACGGTATGCATGATGGGGAAAATTTTGGTTTGACGGTAGTACGCGCGCTCAATGTCAACGTAGTTTTCAAACAAACGCTTAACCTTGCCATCGCCCTTCAAGAAGGATGAAGGCATGCGGGCCGTATACAGGGCATCGAGCTCACCTTCGTGCAACATTTGCGACAAGGTTTGGTGCGGCTGAATGGGGTGCACTTGAATGTTGGGTGGCAAGTTCAGCTTTTGCTTTTCGATGCGGCCCGTTTCTTCTTCGCCACCGAACAGGTAAGGCTGCGCATCAACAGGCACACCATAGTGGTCTTGCAAAATACCGCGGATCCACACGGGTGCAGTCATTTGATACTCAGGGCTGGCAATGCGTTTGCCAATCAAATCTTTGGGCTCGTTGATGCCCGAGTTGGCATTCACATAGATGCAGGAATGACGGAAGAAGCGTGAGGGAAACACCGGAATCGCAATAAAAGGACGATCGGGTTTGTGCAAAGACACGCAATACGATGACAGCGACATTTCGCAGACATCGAACTCACGGAAACGCGCCATGCGGAAGAAGGTTTCTTCTACAGGCAAGTTCAAGTAATTCAAATCGATGCCGTCCACTTGCACACTGCCGTCCATGAGGGCGCGAGTGCGATCGTAATTCCAGCAAGCAAAGCTAAGGGGTAGTTTGGCCATGTCTATTCTTTCAGAATGCAACCTGATGATCTAAGCTGCGTTTATACCGGCTGGACAAGTCGGCTCTGTCACTTTATGCGTATCAGAACCCGATGCGGCATGAGCAAACTTCACACAGCGCCAGGGTGGCGCAATCATTGCACCACCGAGGCACTGTAAGCGTTCTTAACTGCTGAACAAGAAGTTCATCACGTCGCCATCTTTGACGACGTATTCCTTGCCCTCAGCGCGCATCTTGCCTGCGTCTTTAGCGCCCTGCTCGCCCTTGTAGGCAATGAAATCTTCGTAGGAAATGGTCTGTGCGCGGATGTAGCCTTTTTCAAAGTCGGTGTGAATCACACCGGCAGCTTGGGGACCTGTGTCGCCCACATGAATGGTCCATGCGCGCACTTCTTTCACACCTGCGGTGAAATAAGTTTGCAAACCCAGCAATGAATAAGCTGAACGAATGAGGCGGTTCAATCCGGGTTCGGATTGGCCCAACTCTTCCAGGAACATCTGACGATCTTCGTCTGACATTTCCGACATTTCGGCTTCCAGCTTGGCGCAAATGGCCACCACCGGTGCGTTTTGTGCCGCAGCGTAGGCCTTTAATTTGTCGAGCAAGGGGTTGTTTTCAAAACCATCTTCAGCCACGTTGGCCACAAACATGGCGGGCTTGGCCGTGATCAAGAAGAATTGGCTGAGCAATGGACGCTCTTCTTTACTGAACTCAATGGTGCGAACAGGCTTGCCTTCGTTCAGAGCAGCTTGGCACTTTTCCAAAATGGCCACCAACTTGATGGATTCTTTGTCGCCAGAGCGCGCTGTTTTTTGCACGCGATGCAAGCCTTTTTCAACGGCGGTTAAGTCGGCCAAGCACAACTCGGTTTGAATCACTTCAATGTCGGAGATAGGGTCAACGCGACCGGCCACGTGAATCACGTTGTCGTCTTCAAAGCAGCGCACCACATTGATGGTGGCGTCGGTTTCGCGAATGTGCGCCAAGAATTTGTTGCCCAAGCCTTCGCCAGTGCTGGCACCGGCCACCAAGCCCGCAATGTCCACAAACTCCACAATGGCGGGCACGATGCGCTCGGGGGTGATGATGGCCGCCAGCTCTTGCAAGCGTGGATCGGGCACTTCCACCACGCCGGTATTGGGCTCAATGGTGCAAAAAGGGTAGTTTTCAGCCGCAATGCCAGCTTTGGTCAAGGCGTTGAAAAGGGTGGACTTGCCCACGTTGGGCAGGCCCACAATGCCGCATTTGAGGCTCATGGAGGACTTTCTAGGATTCTTCGAACAATCCGTGATTTTAAAGGGTGTGCGTGGTCTAATTTCCAACCATGACCGAAGTCCGCTTTGAATGCACCTTGACACCCCCCTGCCCGCGTCTGCGAGTGGTGGCGATTGTCTTGGCCGCAGGCACCGCGTCCCGCATGGGGGGACGGCCTAAATGCCTTCTGAAGCGCGATGGCCAAGCCCTTTTACAACGCCTCCTAGACCGCCTAGAGGCGGCTGGCATTGACGAAACGGTGTTGGTGCTGGGTCACCACGCTGACGCTGTTGAGCGAGTTTTGGATTCGGTGCCAGTCAATGAAGTCCCCAAACGCATGACCGTGCACCGTGTCCTTAACCCACAGCCTGCCGATGGCCAAAACAGCTCATTGCACCTTGGTCTGGCCAAGGCCCAAACATTAAGTCCAGATTGGCTCATGGTGGCTTTAGCAGACCAACCACTGATTGACACCCAAGACCTCAAAGACTTGGTCGCAGCCGTGAAGCACAGTCCCGAAGGAACACAGATGTTGCAACCGCAAGTAGGTGTTTCTGGTCAAAAAGCCCTGCCTGGCAATCCTGTGATGCTGAGTCATCGGGCAATGACTGACTTGCTGCAAACTGCTCAGAAGCTTGAATCTGAGGGCAGCGTGGACCGCTCCAGCCTTCCGGGCGGTAAAGAGTGGCGTCAGCGACACCCAGAGCGGTGCCATCCATGGCCTACCACGAACATGCATTACCGCATCGACATGGACACGCCAGAAGACATGGCCAAATTAGAGGCTCAGTACGGCATTCAACTGGTCTGGGACGAGGGGCTTTGATCGCCTCCTACAATTCACACCATGACGCAGTCTTCCACCTCCTTTGACGTTTGCATTCGTGGCGCAGGCATTGTGGGCCGTAGCTTGGCTTTGCTGCTGGCCGCACAGCAATTGCGCGTGGCGTTGGTGCACAAAACTGGCGCTGACAAATCGAACACCGGTCACAGCGACGTACGGGCCTACTCCCTCAATTTAGCGTCCAAACAATTGCTCACCGACCTCCGCTGCTGGCCAGACAGCCCGGCATCCACGCCCATTTTGCAGATGCAAATTCAAGGCGATCAGGGCGGTGAGTTGCGCTTTGACGCAGCCCAGCAAGGCGTGGAGGCTTTGAACTGGATGGTCGATGTGCCCGTCCTCGAAGAAAAGTTAGCGCAAGCCGTGCGCTTTCAAACCTACATCGAAGAAATGTCAGAACCCGCCGCAGCACCTCTCACGGTCATTTGCGAAGGACGCGCCAGCCAAACGCGCGCCGAATTGGGTGTCGAATTTGAGGTCAAACACTACGCCCAGCACGCGCTGGCCTGTCGCATCAAAACCGAAGCGCCGCACCATCAGGTTGCCAAGCAATGGTTCCAAAATATTCAGGGTCCCGAAATTTTGGCATTTCTACCCATTGGTGGTGAGCACAGTCACGAATGGGCCATCGTTTGGTCGCTCCCACCAGAACGCGCACAAGTGCTTCTAAATACAGATGACGCAGAATTTTGTGCACAGCTTGAAAGTGCAAGTCATCAGTTTGCCGGACAAATTCAGCTCACCAGCGAGCGTGCCGTGTGGCCCCTGCAATTGGCCAGAGCTACACAATGGACAGGCCAAATTCAAAGTGCTAGCGCCACTCAAAAAGCGCAAGCCTTTGCACTGGCCGGCGATGCTGCACACGCCATACACCCCTTGGCTGGCCAAGGCTTGAATGTGGGCCTAGGCGATGCGCTTGAATTGAACCAAGTGATTCAAGCAAAGGAATTTTGGCGGCCACTGAGTGACCCCAAGTTGCTGCGTCGCTACGAACGTGCACGTCAAGCAGATGTCATGGCCATGGGCTTTGTGACAGACAGCCTCCAAACATTATTTGCCCATCCTGCAATGCCACTGCAAAAACTCCGCAACTGGGGCATGACAAGCTTCAATCAGTTGGGCCCATTGAAAAAATGGATGGCCTCACAAGCCATGAAATCGACAACCTGAATCCATGACACATTGGCCTCTTTCTTTAGGACACAGACCCATGCGCTTGCTACAAGCTTTTACCGCCACCTGCCTGCTCTTGGGGAGTGCTGCTGTGTGGCCTCAAGACGCCAACCTGAAAAAGACATTGGCAGATCGATTGCCATCTTTGCCCAAAATTGAAGAGATCAGCAAAACGCCCATGCCCGGTGTTTTTGAAATTCGTGTGCAGGGCAACGAAATTTTTTACAGCGATGCCAAAGGTGATTTTCTAATTCAGGGCGCCTTGATTGATACCAAACAAAAGCGCAACCTGACCGAAGAACGCAACGACAAACTGTCAGCCATCCCCTTTGACAGCCTGCCCCTCAAGTACGCTTTTACGCAAGTTAAAGGCAACGGCAAACGCAAACTGGTGGTGTTTGCAGATCCCAATTGCGGCTATTGCAAACGCTTTGAACGCGATCTGCAAAAAATTGACAACATTACCATTTATCACTTGATGTACCCCGTGCTGGGTGAAGACTCCAAAGTCAAGTCACGCAACATTGCCTGCGCCAAAGACCGCGCCAAAACTTGGAACGACTGGATGCTGCAAAACATTGCACCGCCTGCTGTGGCTTGCGATACACACAACATTGACAACATTGTAGAGTTTGGCAAAAAGAACCGCATCAATGGCACGCCCACCTTGTTTTTTGCAGATGGTGCTAGGGTGCCAGGTGCCATTGAATCCGCACAAATTGAAACCTTGTTGAACGCAGTCAAGCCATGAATGCACATGCTGATCAAACTCGCAAGCACGTCAAACGATTGGCCTATGCCGGCCTGCTCCCCTTTGTGGGCATGGCCATTTTGATGTGGCTAATTGATGCCGACTTGCATCCTTTTGTAACTTTGGCCTTGGCAGGCTACGGCGCCACCATCGTGTCATTTCTGGGTGGCATTCATTGGGGCATTGGCTTTCGCAATGTAACGCGCATGCACAATGCGCCATTGTTTAATTTTGGTTGGGGCGTGGTGCCATCTTTACTGGCTTGGGTTGCCATCACCATGCCTGCCTATGCGGGCCTGCCTTTGTTGGCCTTGATTTTGATCATTTGCTACACCGTCGATCGCAAAGCCTATGTTGAAGCGGGCTTGCAAGAGTGGCTGCCCATGCGACTTCACCTGACTGTTGTTGCAACACTGAGTTGCTTGCTTGGCGCTGCCGCTACATGATAGAAAAACAATGACTGCCATTCACTACACCCTCGACGCAAGTCAAACCCACAGTCATCTGTTTCAAATTTCTTTGCAAATTGACAATCCCGATGCAGGCCAAGTCGTGTCTTTGCCTGTATGGATTCCTGGCAGTTATTTGGTGCGCGAGTTTTCTAAGAATTTGCAAAATCTCAAAGCCAAACAAGCTGGCAAAGCAGTGGCAGTTTTTCAAGATCACAAAAGCCAGTGGCACATCGATTGCAAAAATACCTCGCCACTGGTGTTGACCTACGAGGTCTATGCATTTGACAATTCCGTGCGCACGGCGTGGTTAGACACACAACGCGGGTTTTTCAATGGCACCAGCGTTTGTTTAAGAGTGCACGGTCAGGAAGACAACCCTCATGCCCTGACGCTCAAGGCCATCAAGGGCTCTACATGGTCAGTGGCCACCGGCTTGCAAGTCATTAAGGTTAACAAGCAAGGCTTTGGTGAGTACCTAGCGGCACACTACGACGAGTTGGTCGATTGCCCGTTTGAATTGGGCAACTTTTGGCGTGGTCAATTTACAGCCTGCGGCATTCCGCATGAGTTTGTGGTGGCGGGTGCCATGGCGTCTTTTGATGGCGCTCGCTTGATTGCCGACACACAAAAAATTTGCGAAACTGAAATCAAGTTTTGGCATGAGAAAAAGCCAGCCGCCAACGCACCTTACAAACGCTACGTCTTCATGCTCAATGCCGTTGAAGACGGGTATGGCGGCTTAGAGCATCGCAACTCAACGGCACTCATTTGCAACCGACGAGATTTGCCTGCCTTGGACATGAAAAAAATGTCTGAAGGGTATGTAACTTTATTAGGCCTGATCAGTCACGAGTACTTCCACACTTGGAATGTCAAACAACTGCGCCCCGCTGAATTCAAACGCTACGACTACACCCAAGAAAACTACACCGAGCTGCTGTGGTTCTTTGAAGGCTTCACCAGCTATTACGACGATCTTCTTCTGCGACGTGCCAAGTTAATTGACGATGCGCAATATTTCAAATTGCTCAACAAAACCATCAACCTGGTTTTACAAGCCCCTGGCCGTCAAGTGCAAAGTGTGGCGCAGGCCAGTTTTGACGCTTGGGTGAAGTACTACCGTCAAGACGAGAACACGCCAAACGCCACCATCAGCTACTACACCAAGGGCGCACTGGTGGCCCTGTGCATTGACCTGACAATGCGCTCAGAGGGCACCTCTAACTTGGACCAAGTGATGCGTGGTTTATGGGCTCGCTGCAAAGGCGGGCCTTTGAGTGAAGTCGATTTATTGGCCGAACTTGAAGCCCAAACTGGCAGAAGTTGGAAGAAAGAACTCAAAGCGTGGGTGCACAGCACGCAAGACTTGCCACTCAAAACTTTGTTGTCCTCGCACGGCGTGGTTGTGCATGAAGACCCGCCCCAAATGGCGCAGCGACTGGGGCTGCGAGTGGCAGAAACACAAGGCGTGGTTCAAATCAAAGCGGTTTTACGCGGCGGTGCCGCAGAAAAAGCTGGCATGGCCGCAGGCGATGAGTGGTGGGCTGTGGCCAGCCCCAAAGCCAAGTCGCAAACTTGGCGCTTGAAAAAATTAGAAGACCTGCCACTGCTTTTAGGCAACGAGAAAAAAGTCGTGGCCACCATCACGCGCGACCAAAAAGTATTTGCACTGCCTTTGACATTGCCCACAGATGTTCACACTTGGCGCTTAAGCCATACAAGCAATGCGCACAGCGCCCGTAGCAGCGCTTGGCTAAACGGCGCTTAAGGATTTAAAGGCTAAAAAGATTTACTTGCCGCGCAGGTCGAGCACGCGCTTGGCCTTGCCTTGGCTGCGCTCCACACCCCCTTCTGCACGCAAGTCAATCTCTACGCTGGAGCCAATGTAAACCTTGATTTCGTGCTGCAACATTTTGGCTGCGGCGCGGGCTTCCGCGCTGTCGGGCGGCATACCAGGGCGCGTTTCGACTGCCACCTTGAGGTTGTCCATTGGACCTTCGCGCGTCAAGACACACTGGTAGTGCTGGGCCAACTCGGGGCGCTTCAAAATGAGTTCTTCAATTTGTGAAGGAAACACATTGACGCCGCGAATGATCATCATGTCATCGCTGCGGCCAGTTATTTTTTCCATGCGGCGCATGGTTCGTGCGGTACCCGGCAACAAGCGTGTGAGGTCACGGGTGCGATAACGAATAATGGGCAACGCCTCTTTGGTCAAACTGGTGAACACCAACTCTCCCATCTCGCCATCGGCCACGGGCTCACCTGTTTCAGGATTGATAATTTCGGGGAAGAAATGATCTTCCCAGATGGTGGGGCCGTCTTTGGTTTCGATGCACTCACTGGCCACGCCAGGGCCCATCACTTCGGACAATCCATAAATATCAACCGCATCGATGCCCATGCGTTTTTCAATGGCGGCGCGCATGTCATTGGTCCATGGCTCTGCGCCAAAAATACCAATGCGCAATGAGCTGCTGCGCGGATCAATGCCTTGGCGCTCAAACTCATCGGCAATGGCCAGCATGTAGCTAGGCGTGACCATGATGATCTCGGGTTTGAAGTCTTGAATCAGTTGCACTTGGCGCTCGGTTTGGCCGCCACCAAATGGCACCACGGTAAGGCCTAACTTTTCGGCACCGTAATGGGCGCCCAAGCCCCCCGTAAACAAGCCGTAGCCATAGCTCACATGCACCATGTCACCCGGCTTGGCGCCACCTGCACGAATGCTTCGTGCAACCACTGTAGCCCATGTGTCGATGTCGCGCTGTGTGTAGCCCACCACGGTTGGTTTGCCTGTGGTACCGCTCGAGGCATGAATGCGTGAGCAGCCAGAGCGAGGTACGGCAAACATGCCGTATGGATAGCTGTCGCGCAAATCGGCTTTGGTGGTGAAAGGGAACTTGGCCAAGTCGGCCAAAGATTTGCAATCACTGGGATGCACACCCGCCTTGTCAAACTTGGTTTTGTAAACCGGCGAGTTGTCGTAAGCATGTTGCAGCGTGGCTTTGAGTCGCTTGAGTTGCAAAGCGCGCAGTTCATCAATGCTGGCTTTTTCGATTGGCTCTAGGGGCAATGGGGAGGCTTTGCTCATTTCTAAATCTCCAACTTGTCCAATTTATTCAGGAATGACAGTGCCAGGAATCTGCGCACTTTTACCGCGGAACATGGCAATGACTTCACCTTTTTGGTTGGTCACCTTCATGTCGTAAATGCCGTGACGGCCACTCAGTGTTTGTTCTTGTCCTACGCAAGTGAGCACATCGCCCAGTTGGCCTGACTTTAAAAATTCAATGCTGCAACCTGCCGCCACCGCCACCTTGTTGTAGCTGTTGCAGGCAAAGGCAAACGTGGAATCGGCCAAGGTGAAAATAAAACCACCATGGCAAATTTTGTGGCCATTCAAATGCAACTCTTTGACTTCCATGCGAATGACCGCACGGCCAGGTTCGCACGACAAGAGCTCCATGCCCATGGTGTCTTTGGTGGCGATATCGACTGCAAACATTGAATCGCCCACTTGCTTGGCCAAATCGATGGCCGCTTGAGAGTGAACTGAGTTGGAATTTGAAGGTGTATTCATGGGCATCCGAATGTTCATTCGCCTTTGAATTGGGCAGGGCGTTTTTCTAAAAAGGCTTTGACGCCTTCAAAATAATCGTGCGTTTGACCCAGCGCAGATTGCGCATCGCGCTCTTGGTCAAGCTGCTCTGACAAGCTGCGGGTGTGTGCGCCCATCATGAGCTTGCGCGTGGCCACCAAAGCCTTGGTGGGCATCACCGCCAACCTCTCGGCCATGGCCACGGCAGCGGCCAGTGCATCGTCAGCCACATCCCAAATCACACCCCACTCTTTGGCTTGTTGCGCACTCAGTTTGTCGCCGGTCATGGCCAAAGCAAGAGCGCGGGGCATGCCCAAACGTTCGACCAACAACCAGCTGCTGCCTGCATCGGGGATGAGACCAATTTTGCTGAAGGCCTGAATGAAACTGGCATTGGGTGATGCGATGACAATATCGCAGGCCATCGCAATGGAAGCGCCTGCGCCTGCGGCCACGCCATTCACGGCTGCAATGATGGGCATGCGCAGCGATTGAATTCGGCGCGTGCTGGGATTGAATGCTTGGTCAATGATGGGACCAGGATCGGCCCGCTTCACCATGTCAGGACCGGGTGTGAAATCGAACTCGGACAAATCGGCACCGGCGCAAAATCCGCGGCCTGCCCCAGTTAGCACCACAGCGCGAATTTCTGAATCGGCTTCGGCTTGATCGAACGCAGTCCATAGGTCGTGGTGCATTTGCCGCGTGAAACTGTTCAGTGCCTGAGGACGGTTAAGCGTGACCATGGCCACAGCACCGCGTTTTTCAAAAGTCACTGACAAAGTGCCCGCCAAGTTTTGGTCTTGGGTCATGATTGAAGCCCTGCTCATGCGCTAAAAATAGAAAATGTAACATTAACCGACCGATCGGTTGGTTAATGTTTTCCCTTGAATTAAAGCCTATTTTCATCCCGTTATAGTCAGGGGTAACGAAATTCAACCCCAGACTGGAGAACTGTTTTGGCATACGAAAACATTGAAGTACGCACCGAAGGCGGCAAAGTAGGCATCATCACCCTGAATCGCCCCAAGGCTCTGAATGCCCTGAATGGCCCCCTCATGGACGAATTGGGCGCTGCATTGAAGGCCTTTGACGCTGACGAAGCCATCGGTTGCATCATCGTGACAGGTAGCGAAAAAGCATTTGCGGCAGGCGCCGACATTTCAGCCATGGCCAAGCACAACTTCAACGATGTCTACAAGCAAGACTTCATCACGCGCAACTGGGAAACCATTCGCAGCATTCGCAAACCCGTCATTGCAGCCGTCAGCGGCTTTGCATTGGGTGGCGGTTGTGAGCTGGCCATGATGTGCGACTTCATCATTGCTGCAGAAAACGCCAAGTTTGGCCAACCTGAAATTAAACTGGGCATCATTCCCGGCGCAGGCGGTACTCAGCGTTTACCACGCGCCGTTGGCAAATCTAAAGCCATGGACTTGGTGCTTACCGGCCGCATGATGGACGCCACCGAAGCCGAACGCGCCGGTTTGGTCAGCCGCGTGGTCCCCACCGACAAATTGATGGAAGAAACATTGGGCGCCGCCCTGCTGATTTGCAGCATGGGACAGTTGGCTGTGATGGCAGCCAAAGAAAGCGTAAACCGTGCGTTTGAAAGCGGCCTGACAGACGGCGTGATGTTTGAACGCCGTTTGTTCCACGCCATGTTTGCAACCGATGATCAGAAAGAAGGCATGGACGCGTTTTTGAACAAGCGCCCCGCCAACTTCGCACACCGCTGATCAGAGCCCCCCTTTTGCAACACGCACTGACCACAGCGCCCATCGTTCCAACGATCTGGCGTTTGGCCTTGCCCAACGGCTTGGCCATGACTGCTGCCGCATTGGTCAGCATTGCCGAAACTTGGTACGTGGGTCAATTGGGCATCATGTCCTTGGCCGGCATGGCCTTGGTCTTCCCATTGGTCATGTTGCAACAAATGTTGTCTGCAGGCTCTATGGGGGGTGGCATCGCGTCGGCCATCAGCCGCGCCTTAGGGTCAGGCAACTCGGCAAAGGCCAATGCCTTGGTGCTCCATGCAGCGCTCATTGCTTTGGGGATCGGGCTCTTTTTCACCTTGTTATTCAGCCTCTTTGGTCCTTCCATCTTTTCTGCATTGGGCGGCAAAGATGAAGCACTTGAGCAATGCTTGCTGTATGCACGTGTTGTGTTTGCTGGCGCCGTCTGCATTTGGTTGACCAATTCGTTGGCCGCTGTCATTCGTGGTTCTGGCAACATGCGCACGCCTTCTAAATGCTTGCTCTTCACTTGTTTGGCGCAAGTGATATTGAGCGCAATTTTTGGCCTGGGTCTTGGGCCAATTCCCAGTTTTGGCATGGCCGGTATAGCCGCCGGTGTCTTGATTTCATCTACCGGCAGTGCACTTTACTTTCTTTGGTTTCTGCGCTCAAAAAACAGCACACTCCGATTGAGCTTTAGCAGCCCACTGTCCAAAGAATTGTTTCTGGACATTCTCAAAGTAGGCGGCATCTCCAGCATTTCCTCAGTACTCACCGTGGCCACCATTCTGATCGTGACACGATTAATTTCAAACTTTGGCCCTGAAGCCTTGGCAGGCTACGGCATCGGCACCCGCTTGGAATTTTTGTTGGTTCCCATGACCTTCGCATTTGGCGTGGCGTGCCTGCCAATGGTGGGCATGGCGCTGGGTGCCAACATGGTGGAGCGCGCCAAAAAGGTGGCATGGATGGGGGCCCTGATGTCTGCTGCCTTGGTAGGCTCTATTGGTTTGGTGGTAATGGTGTGGCCAGGTTTATGGGCCAACTTGTTCAGCAGCAACCCCATGGTATTGGCCAGCGCCAGCCAATATTTTTGGGTGGTGGGACCTTGCTATGGGTTCTTTGCATTGGGCTTGTGCCTGTACTTTGCATCACAAGGTGCTGGCAAATTGTGGGGGCCTGTCATGGCGGGCACCTTCCGATTGGTGCTGGTTTCTGCGGGTGGCGTTTGGCTGTCCCAGAACAATGGCTCAGCAGAGCAGATGTTCATGGTGATCGCCATTGGCATGGTGTGCTATGGCGTCCTCACAGCACTTGCCGTTTGGAAAACCAACTGGGCGCGATAAACATTCAAGAGCTAATCGCAACCCAGTTGTATTGGCCCTTACGCCGATTGAATTTTGAAAATAGGACGCCGTGCTCCTACTTCCAAACCTTTGATGTTTTTCAAAGACTGCGCGCGCCAAGGCATCAACTCTTCGCGTTGCTTCGCATCTAGCCATCCCAACTGATCCAAGGCTTCAATGGTGGCGGCAAACAAAGCGGGCTTGTTGCCATCGGCAATTTTCAAAGCCAAGGCTTGACCGCGCGAACGACTGCCAATCACTTGAACCCCATCTGCGCCAACCTTGCTGACCCAGTCGCCACGACCCACTCGCATCAAGTCGGCATCACTGCGGCCCGTACCTGACACCAACTCAGGATGTGCCGTCATGGCCTCGCCTAACAACTTCAAGCTTGCGCCATACATAGCATCGGACTCTGGTTGTGCGAGGCGTGCATAACTGCGCGCCAAACTGGACAAAGGCACCGCAAAGTTGGGGGCTGAACAACCGTCAATGCCCCAGCCCATGTCTTCTGACGCGACGCCAGTGACATCGGCCACTGCTCTTCGCACGGCCTGCTGCAAGGGGTGTTCTAGTTCGGTGTAGGTTTCTTTGGGTAAGCCGTGCAAGGAGCAATAGGCCAAAAAGCCACTGTGCTTGCCACTGCAATTGTGATGGCGCTCGTCCACTACAAAACCATCGGGCAAGGGTTGGTCGTTGAAGCTAAACCGATATGGCACGTGACAACCGCAGCGCAACTGCTGATAAGTGTTGTCACTCTTTTTCAAAATAGATGTAGCCTGCTCAACGTGCATGTCCTCGCCGTTGTGACTGGCACACATGAGCGCCAATTCTTGAGACGTCAGCCCTAGTTGCTTTGCGCCACCGCTTTGAATCAAAGGCAGCGCTTGGAGTGCTTTTAAAGTAGACCGGGTAAAACACAACCAATGGGGGTTGCCCACCTGAGCAAGGACACGGCCCTGCGTGTCGGTCACAGCCAAAGCACCCAAGTGCAAGCATTCTGAAATGCCGTTGCGGGTGAGTTCAATCATGGGTGAGAAATTCATAGGACCTCGGTTGTTTGATCTTGTTTAATCTTTAACGCATCGAAATCCGACATAGCCAACGCGCGTATCGCGGGGCTTGGTGGCCACATCAGATTCTTTTTGACGATCGGCGTCGTACCACCACGACGCACTGCGTGTGATTTTTTCTGACGCATTGCCTGTATCGACCCACTCCCAAGCATTGCCACCCATTTCGTGCAGACCGTTGACACCAGGCGGAGTCGTTTTGACCAAGACATGGCCTACCCCTCGGGTGAGTGCACCTTGAGGGGCGCGCCCTGGGTAATCACCACAGCCATTCAGGCAATGACTTTGTTTGGCACTTGCGCCATTAGGAAATGGGTAACGTTGGCCCTTCACAAATCCAGCGGGTGGGTTGTCACGTTGCTCAAGATAGGCAGCCTTGACCCATTCGGCATCGGTAGGCAACCTTTTACCCTGAAACTTGCATATTTGTTGCGCTTCGTCAAACGTCAATTGCACTGCAGGTTCAAGATCGTGTGCCAACTTGCCAAAAGGTGCACGCCAATTCCAACCCTTTTTTTGAGTCCAACCCGACTCATAAATAAAACCGAAACCCTCTTTTTCAGCAACACTGACAAAGCCTGTTTGATTGGCAAAACGCTTAACTTGGGCCACATTGACCTCATGCAAGTCCCACCACAAGCCGTGCACACGAACTTGCGTTTCGAAGTCTTTGGACGTTGCTTGAGTTTGAGTTTGGGCCAGTCCTGTTTGGGTCAAGCCAAACAAGAGCAAGCAACTTGTAATCAATTGAGCAAAGATGTGTGACATAGAAGTTGACTGAAGATACATCAATGAAAAATCAAGGGGCCATTATTTTTTCAAAGCATCGCGCTCTTTTTCGTAACGGTCGTATGTGGGCAATGCTGCAGGCGTTTGCGTAGTGCCGGTGGTCTTGGTTTTGTCGGCTCCTCGAATGCCTTCATACACAGAGGCAGACGAAATATAAGCGCACCCCTGAAAGACGGACATTCCCAAAAGCATCAAAAGTGACGCAGCCATTCGAAATTGCATTGTTTGAACGCTCGTTAAAGTTTGTATGAATTTAACCCAAATGCTTAAATTGATTTAAGCCACCTCACTTTACAAGGCAATCAGTTGGCACGCAAACCTTTGGTCACGGCACAAGAGCTTGAAGCACTGCTTTCTAAGCCGATGGCAGACACCCACGTTGTTGACCCTTACTTCCCTCTTCGCCTTGCCATTCTGACTTTTTTTTCAGCCATTTGGTTTTTACGCCTCACGCTCTTCACAAGCGAAGTGGCAAATGACTTGTTCTCGAACCCTGCCATTCGGGATTACATGATGCCAGCCCTTTATTTCAGAGCTTGGATTCTGTTCATTTTTATTTCAGTGGGCGTCTGGTCGTATAAGAATGGCAAATACCCCGCCATTCTTTTTGGGTTGCTGTTTGTGGCCAGTCTGTTCAATTTGATGTTCGATGTCACCATTTTTTATGCCGAAAAATTGGCCGAACAAGACTTTCGAATTACCTTGGTCATCATGGGCCGTCTGCTGATTACTTACATTCTTTACATTTCTATGCGCCGAGCTCATCGAATTCCTGTAGGCCGCGACAAGTGGAATGTTTTTTTACCCTTCAAGAAGTAAACCGAAGCGCTAGTCCAAACGTTACAGACTTAACCTCTGGAGACAGACATGAAAAAACTCATCGCCCTCATCCTCATGACCTTAAGCGTGTCGGCCATGGCCCAGCATGGTGGCCATCGCCACGGCCACCCTAACTCGCATTTCAATCACCACTTTAAAGGCCATTCAAATGTCCATTCACAGGGCCATTGGGTCCGTGGCTATGGCAGTGGTTGGGGCTGGGGAGTGCCAGCTGTCATTGGGGGCTTGTTGGTTTACGAAGCAGTCAAACAACCTGTGTATGTGCAACCCCAAACGGTCATCGTTCAACAAGAACCTGTGTTCACAACGCAATCCAACCCCACTTGCACCGCTTGGACCGAAGTGCACAGTTCCGACGGCACCATCACGCGTACTCGTACTTGCAGTCAATAAGACCAAGCCCTTAGGCCTCTGGATCTGGCTGTTTAAACTGAACGATGTTGCCTTCGGGGTCCCAGCCGTCCAAAACAATCATGCCTCTAAAGCGCCATGCTTGTTTCAAGGGTTTCAAGTAACCGCCCGTTTGTTTCACGGCAGCACGCACCCGCGCCAAATCGTCCACCACAAAGGCAGGCTTTAGCGCACTTTCCTCTCTAGGCTCGGGAGGCGACGCAATTTCGATGCTGTCGGCATATCTTTTTGAAATAGCGTGAATCACCACTTCTTGGCCATCGCCCACCAACAAGTCGTGTGATTTCTCGGACTCTTGAACGTTTAAGTTGAGGGTTTGTTGATAAAAAGCCGATACTTTTTCTTTGGACTTGGCAAAAATCACCAGCCCCTGCAGTCGTGAACGAATGGCGTCTGTCATGTCATCAAGAGTTCATTGATAATGTTGTTCAAAGTTTTGCAAAGAATATCACTCCTACACTTTAAAAGCCAAGGCGAACATCATGCGCATTCCCGACTGGACCCCTGAACAACTGCCGCAACCCCAAGCCTTGGTGGATGCCATTTTGGCCCGTCGGGGTGGCGCGCTTTTGAACCTCGACAAAGCGCTGCTCTGGAGCGAACCCGTTGCCGCAGGTTGGAATGTTTACATGCGCAATGTTCGAACTGGCTTGTCCACTTCTCGCCAACTTTGCGAGTTGGGCATTTGCACGGTGGCATTGCTAACAGGTGCGCACTACGAATATCACCATCACGCGCCAGACTTTCTGAAAGCTGGCGGCACGCAGGCCGAACTGGATGCATTGCAACGCGCTGTCAAGGCCAACCCCGCAGACGGCGTGAGTGATCAGTCTTTGGATGAAATGTCGCAGTGGGTGGTGCAATATGCCGCGCAAATGACACAGCGCGTTAAGGTAGAAGATGCGCTGTTCAAGCAATTGCAGTCGCGCTTAAGCAATACTGAAATTGTAGAGTTGACCACCGCCATTGCGGCCTACAACATGGTGGCTCGCTTGTTGGTGGCGCTCCAAATTACGCCAGAAGAATAAGCAGCTCAGTCTGACTTGATGCCATTGTCGCGAACCACTTTGGCCCAAACGTCAATTTGCTTGTCGATGAAGGTTTTGGCTTTGTCGACACTGCCACCCGAAATCTCAATGCCCTGAGCACTCAACTTGTTGGCTATTTCGGGGTTTTGCAAAACCTTGTTCAGCTCTTCGTTCATGCGCTTAACAACGTCTGGTGGTGTTTTTGCAGACGCCAACACTGCCCACCAAGCAGGCGCTTCAAATCCAGGAAAGCCTGCTTCGGCAATGGTTGGCACATCTGGAAACTCTGCCACACGCTTGGAAGAGGTCACGGCCAAGGGGCGAATGCGCTTGTTGTCAATGTGTGGTTTGCTTAAGAAGACTGTGCCCATGGCCAAGGGCACATGGCCAGCTACCGCATCGGTCATGAGGGGACCACCGCCTTTGTAGGGAATGTGGTTGAACTCTAAGCCAGCGTTCTTGCCGAGCAAAGCCATGGCCAAGTGGCCTAAGCTGCCATTGCCAATGGAGCCAAATGACACATTCTTTTTGGCTTTGGCTGCAGCCACTACATCGGCAAAAGTTTTGTACTCATTGCCCACATTGGAAGTGAGCACCATGGCGGAGGTACCCACCAACACCAAAGGCACGATGTCCTTTTTGCTGTCGTAAGGCATGTTGGGATTCAGGCTTTGGTTGACACCGTGCGTGTCAAACACCACAGCAAAGGTGTAGCCATCTGCAGGGGCTGACAGCATGCTCGAAGTGCCAATGACGCCGGATGCTCCACCCTTGTTTTCAACAATGACGCTTTGTCCGAGTTGCTGCGACAACACAGGTGCAATGATTCGCGCTACCTGGTCGACGGAACCTCCAGGCGGAAAAACAGCCACCAACTTGATGGGCTGTTTAGTGGGCCAAGCCTGCGCAAAAACCAATGTAGGAAGCAAGCTTGCCAAGAGCAAGCATCGCTTGAAACTTTTTGTACAAATTGAGAATGAAGCCATGGTGAAATTCCTTTGCCGTCATCCTAGTGCGTCTGGTACGTCCTTTGACGCGTGTTAACCCTAGTTGTCGCAATCAAACTCAGTGCTTGTGCTCCATCTTGGCATTCATGGCTCTGACTGGTACTTGGAGTTCTACTTGTGACTTTACGCCTTTTGCATTCTCAAAGGTCAAGGTGATTGGCACAGTGGCTTTGTCGGCCAAGGGTGCTTTCAGGTCCATCAACATGACGTGATAGCCGCCCGGCTTGAGTTCAACGGCGCCGCCTGCGGGCACATTCAAACTAGGAACAGCCGACATTTTCATGATGTCTTTTTCCATCTTCATTTCATGAATTTCAGAAATACCTGCAGCAGGACTGCTGACGCCAGTCAGCTTGGCGCCGTCTTTAGAAGTGATTTTCATGAATGCACCTGTAGCCTTTTGGCCCTGCACGGTAGCGCGAATCCATGGATCTGCAACGGTGACTGCTTGCGCCAAGGCGGATACAGAAAAAACGGTTGAGAACACGAAAGAACTGATTTTGATGAAAGACATGCGGATTCCTTGATTTACGAGATTGAATGAATTTTGACTGCGAAATAAATATTCTGCAAACACGGCGCTTAGTTGGTGTTCAATTGCGACTTACGCCACACCATCCAAGCTTCTATCGCTGCAACGGGCACGGCAGACATTGCCAAAACTGGCATGGCAAGCAGCATCACTGCACCGCCTAACCAAGCCCAGACGCTGACACTGCGCCAAGCACCTGGCAACAGAACCGGCCAAATAGCCGTGCCAGATTTACGTCGTTTGAAAAACATCACCCAGCCCGAAACCAGTGAAAACAGAATGCCAGCGCCAAACACAAACAAAAGCACTTGGTTCCAAATACCAAATTCTCCGCGGTGAAATGGAATGCCGATTGCAGTTGCTTTGCCAAACGCGGTTTGATCTGACCAGCCGGTGTAAAAAAGTTTTTCTCCCGAATAAGCATCGAGCAAAATATCAAAGCGCTTGGTAGGATCACCTCGGTCAATTTGATTGGCTCGCCAAACACCCTCAGGGCCTTTGGGTGCCATGATCATCATTGCAACTTCGGGAGTCTGGCGTCTCACAACAGCAACGGCTTGCTCCCAAGACAAGACCTTTGCACCCACAGTTGGGTTTGAATTGAATCTGGCTGGAATGCGGGGAGGCGTTTGTCCAGTTGCATCACGCGCCCATTTGATCTGGCTGCCTGCGTTTTGACTCCAGGTCAGTCCAGTGGCCAAAATCACAAAGGTGATCAGGCCAAGCGCCACACCAATGAACGAATGCCATTGCCGCCACGCAATGCGTCCCTTGGCGTCTTTTTGGGGCAAACCAGATTGACCTGCCACAGGCCACCACAAGAAAACACCCGTCACCAACATGACCATGGTCCAACTGGCAGCCAACTCGATCATCCAACGCCAACTGTCACCTTGCAGCAAGCTGGAATGCAGCTTGCGTGCCCAAGTGGCGAATCTGTCGGACTCTTTCAGTTGGCCAATAACCTCTGCTGTGTAGGGATTGACATACACCACCTCGGCTCTGGAAGGAATCCCAAAGTTAGGACGCAAGAACTGAGGTTTGCCTTCAGTTTTATTGGCCCCTGCGCTTGCACCAGGAACAGGACCAGCACCATGGCCAGAATGACCACCCCCTTTGGCTTTCTCTTGCATGGGTGCAGTAAACGCAACACGCACGCTGTCGTCTTTTTCAAACGCAGGTATGACTGAATGCATAGACCAGCCTTCTGGCATCACCTTGATGGCAGCAGCAACGGCATCGTCTAAGGGACGGACCTGCTCTTGAGGCACAACGGTATCTAAATGGCCGTGCAAATAGCGCTCAATTTGTGGTGTGAACACATAGAGCAGTCCCGTTAGGCAGGCCACCAGTACAAACGGACTGGCAATCAGTGCTGACCAAAAGTGGACGCGCCACAGCAAACTTCTGCGGCGAGCGGATAAAGGCGCAAAGGTGTTGGTCATGGGGTTCGTTCAGTTCAATTAGAGAAACGACTGGGTCACGCCCACCATCACACTGCGCGGTGCGCCGGGTGAATAGGTGTTTTGCGTGTTGGGATTGAAAGCGCCACCTTTGAATGAACTAGATGCACTGTCTGCATAACGCTCATCCGTCAGGTTGCGGACTTGACCCCAAACTTCTAAGCCACCTTGTAATTTATGGCTGGCTGTTAAGTTCAACAAGGTATGCCCTTCGTAGCGAACAGTGTTCAGATTGTTCATCCAATAGCGGCCTTGTTTGACCACGCCCAATGCGATGCGTGAATCGGGTGTGAAGTTCCAACCCACTTGTGCGTTGATCGTGTGTGCAGGCGCTTGTGGCATGAACTTGCCTGAATAATCTTCTATTGCACCTGCTTTGGCACTGACCAAATAATTGACAAACTCGTGCTTGGCCCAAGTTGCGCCCAAGCGCCAGTCCCACTGCGCCAGCTGTTGTGAAAGTGACAATTCAATGCCGCGGCTGCGTGTCTTGCCGGCGTTCTTATTGAAGCTGTCGCCCACTTCTGAGGTGTAAGACACGATGGTGTCTTGACCTTCAAGTTGATACAAGGCTGAGTCGAGGCGAATGTTATTGGCCAACAAGGCGCGCCAGCCAATTTCTTGGTTGTTGTAGACCGATGGTTTCAAATCGGGAATGGCTGTTTTGCCATAAAGTTGGCTCACCTCAGGGGGCGTAAAGCCTTGACTCAAGTTGGCATACACGCTTTGCGCATTCGAGAGTGCATAGGTTGCGCCGAGCTTGGGGCTGACACGCGAGAAGCTGCGAGTTTCATTGGGCGCACCGTAGTTGGCACTGGGTACCAAATGATTGACGAAATCGTAGGTGATGGTGTCATAACGACCACCAACAACCATTCTAAAGTCTTTGGCAGGCGTGAACTCTAACTGCGCAAAGAGCGCATCGTTCGCAATACCGGCGCCGTAGTCTCTGACACCTGAAGGGCTGGCAGCATTGTTCAGTGAATAGGATTTGTAAACACCAGAAACCGCATCACGGGTGACTTTCAAATTGTCAGATACATAGTCGTTTTGGCTTCTGTCGATGTAGACACCTGTCACCAAACGTGCACTGGCCCAATCTAAGCCTTGAACGTGCTTCACATCAATGCCCAAAGACTCAACGTGGTTGTTGTTGATGGTGCCTCGGCAAGTGGCACCCGAACAGCCACTGATGGTGTAGGCAGGCAATTGACCATGGTCATTGTTGCGTGCAAAAAATGTGACGGTGGTAACACCCTTGCGTGTTGTTTCGCCTTCCCAAGCCACGTTAGCGCGAGTTGTTTTGTCTTTGCGCCATGTAAATGTATTGATGCTTTTGCCAGGGTTGGTACGGTAGTCATTTTCAAAAAGACTGCCCGCCGTATCTGTGTCCAAATTGGTATGAACCAAAGAAGCTCGCAACCAACTGGTGGCACTGAGTTCGTAATCACTGCGGAGTGTGAACGAGTCTTTCTTGCCACCACTGTACTGTTGCCAATTGGTGTGATCACGCTCTGACGTGTAGTGAGAGAAGCGCAGACCGAGGTTGCCCCAGGTATTGCTGGCACCCGTGTCAAAACGATAGAAACCATCGGTATGGTCTTGACGGAATCCGAAGTAGCCCGTTGGTGTGCGCGAAGGCTTTTGCGTCAAGAAATTGACAGCGCCGCCAACAGCGTTGCTACCGTACAAAGAAGATGCAGCGCCTTTCACCACTTCAACGGCACTTGAACCATTCATATTGGTTTCGTTCAAACTGTTGTGGTTGAAAACACCTAAAGGGCGAATTGGAATGCCGTCTTCTAAGTACTGATAAACAGCGTTGGTGCTGATGGGTTGGCGAATGGCCATGCTGTGCTGTTCGTTACCCAAATCGTTCCAGAACACACCAGGAATGCGGTTGATCATCTCACCGACCGATTTGACTTTGTCCTGATCCCACTGACTGCGATTTACAGAACCAATAGAAACGGGAGTTTCAGAAAGCTTAGTTTCTGTACGAGAGCCAGACACAACCACGGTATCTGATTGTGCAAATGTTGAAGCGCTAGAGAAAAATGCCAACAAGGCAACACTGACGGAATTAAGGGTCAATAATTTGTTCATGATTGATGCAACTCATACGCTGATTGAGTCAAAACTGACCCAAAAAATGCGCGTTAAAAGGAGAAAAACTAGCAAGTGCTAAGTGCACCAGCCAGACAAGGTTCAATCAGAGGAAAGAAGGTGGGCCACGCGAAGGAAGCGGCGGCGCAGTAAGAGATGCGATGTGCGCCGCTGTAATTGGGCGCAGCGCATGCGATAGCGACGAAATATTCTCTAAATACGCCTGGGGCGCCGATGGTGGTGCAGTGATGGCAACACACAGAGGACAATCTAAGTTGGCTGAAGCTTTGAAGTCTGAATTGCCATCGGAATCAACCAACTTCATACTGCCACCTGATGTACAAACCATTTGCATATTGCCAGGGTTGACGATGGTGGAAGCAATTGCAGATCCTAGGAACAAAGCAAACCACACCAGCACGAGGCGGGTGATGAATTTGGCATTGCGCAGGGATTGCATGATTGGGATTATGCCAAATGTTGACTCTTTGCATCATTTAATTCAAAGGTATTCATTTGAAAAAACAAAGACAAAAGAAATAGCGGTGCTACGATGGAAATTGCTTCATAAAACATCGAGGTCATGATGTTGCGCGTTTTTCAGCTTGTTATCACTCTGGTCCTATTCTTTTCTTCTGCACATGGCGCTGAAGTGACGGTTGCAGTGGCTGCAAACTTTGCAGCACCTATGCAAAAAATCGCACCGCTGTTCGAAAAGGACACAGGACACAAAGCAGTCGTGTCTTTGGGGTCTACAGGTGGTTTCTACGCCCAAATTAAAAATGGCGGCCCCTTCCATGTTTTCTTATCTGCAGACGAAGAAACGCCTCTCAAACTAGAAAAGGAAAAACTGGCAGTTAGCGGCACACGATTTACTTACGCTACAGGAAAACTAGTGTTGTGGAGCAAGCAAGCAGGCTTTGTAGACGACAACGGAGATGTGCTGCGATCTGGTCAATTCAAGCGCTTGGCAATTGCAAACCCCAAACTCGCCCCATACGGTGCAGCAGCCCTTGAAACTCTTCACAAGTTGGAACTGGTCCAGGGGCTTCAAACAAAGTTTGTACAAGGTGAAAACATAGCCCAAGCATTTCAATTTGTAAACACAGAAAATGCTCAACTTGGATTTGTTGCACTCTCGCAGGTCTATGCAGATGGAAAGTTATCAAGCGGCTCGGCTTGGATTGTGCCCAGTCATTTGCACAAACCTATTCAACAAGATGCTGTATTGCTAATGGCTGGCAAAAACAACATTGCGGCAACGGCATTGCTCGCTTATCTTCGAACAGACAAAGTTAAAGCCATCATTCGGTCACATGGTTATGACTTGTGATCATTTGCAATTAAAACTTGCAGCTTGTTTTACTGACGCTTTCCTTCAATTTTGATGGGCACTGGCTGCATTTCGAGCATGCCATAGGGGGGAACCACTTCTCCGCTCAGGCTGTTTCCTGCAACGAGGGCCTTGACAGATTTAAGCTGGCCCTCTGAATTTACAAAGCTGAAGTGCAAATGATCACCCTCCACACGTGCGCCCAATATATTTTGTGTTTTGCCTTGTAGTACCAAGGCCCCAGCGACTCTTTGAAATACTTGATCTAATTTCAAAGTCGATGCGCCCTTGTCTTCAAGCCCTGAAATTGACCATTGTCCTGCCACTTTTGCAGGCACAGTCCAAAAGTAACCTGTGCCATTTGACACACGTACAACCTGATCTGGCTCCCAATCGCCCATAGAAAATGTGTTGGACAACACACGGGTTCCTGGTTTCATCGCCAAAATGGTGGGGCGAAGTTGGGCATTCAACTCTTCCAGAAGATACATGGTGACCACTGTGGCTTTTGAAAAATCTTCCTTGAAAATATCACCATGAACAATTCGAACTTTGTCGGCTACGCCTGCACGCTGCGCATTCCGATTGGCCAGTGCCGCTAGATCTTTGTTGTATTCAATACCCCAAGCACGCGCGCCAAAACTTTTGGCTGCTGCAATTGGTATCTTGCCGTCGCCTGCACCTAAATCGACCACTTCGTCGCTTGGCCCTACCTTGGCCACTTCAAGCAACTGGTGCACCAAATCATCACTGGTTGGCAACCACATAACATCTTTGCCCATTTGTCCTCTTTTGGGAACATAGGTTTCGGAAGGCAAACTGCTACACGCTTGCATTCCCAAAATTAGAACGATCGAGATCAACAAGGCAAAGGGTCTGGTCATCCAATGAAGCGATGTTTGGATTTGAAGATTGAAAGTCATGTTGGCTAAGCAATTCAGTTAGAGCATTTGATTATGTAGCTTTACCCAAGTTCAATACGGCATCGGCTACTTTCCCAGTGTCACGTTCAAGCGCTAAGATGTCGCCGCCCACTCTAACGAAGGTGTAGCCAGGATCAAAATTCAGTTTATCTACCAACTTTGGTTCAACTGGATAGGTTTTAACGCCTTGCGGCAACTTTTCTCCGAATTTCCAAGCAACATTGACAGTGGCTTCGCACCCATCATTTCGCCAAGTCATGCCCTCAGGACATTTTCCTGGGGACAATGTTTCCATGAAAAAAGAGCGAACAAATTGACGCCTGATTTTTCCAAAATAATTTAAAACTGGCGCGCCATAGGCCGGTGGAAACGTAAACATAGGCTCGCTAGGCAATGGATACTTGCGCGACATGTCTTCATCAGGCAATTTAGTACCACCCATGTTGATGTTTGACGTCACAGAGGTGGGTGAATTGGCCATGGCAACTACATTGGGCAAGGGCATGCCTGGAACACCTCCGCCAGTCGCATTCACAACTGGGCTGGGAGCAGGGCCAGACTGAGTTGTCTTGGTTGTACCCTCATCCTTGTTATTGACCAGACCTTGGGCATCAGGTCGGTAATACCGACTCACTGATGCATGGTCGTTGCCCATTTTTCTTTCAACGATTCGATCGATTGATGCATCCACGATGCCACCATCTGATGTGCCTAACAAAGAAGCTTTGCTAGAAATCAGGATAGACAATTGAACCGGCGTGCAAGAAGTGCCATTTTTTTGCAACCAATCAAGGACTTTGTACTGACGCTCCTGTGGATCGTGATGTGTCATGGCAATTTGTCTAAATTCTGCAATGACACAAGCGCCCGCCGGAGCTTGCGCAGCGGGGGGTTGCGCAGGCCTAGGTCTGGCCTGACCAACTGCTGCAGAAGCCGTCACCAAGCTGATGAAGCAGCCCAGCCCTAGAATCGTTTGAATGTTCAAGTGATCGACTTTCACAAAGTTTAAATTTGGCCACAATAAATTTTCACCTTGTTTAATCGGCAGAAGTGGCTTTATCTTTAAGATTTTGGCTCAAAAGCTTTAAACCTTAGAAAGTTCAAGCCATTAGTGGCGGGCAGTTAATTTATGATTTGAAAATGCTCAGCTCGCGTCAATTGAACTTTTCGGGAAACTCTCCTAAGGTATTTTCATTAGCGCTTTCGGCCCTGATCACCTTTGCGCCGCTGTTCTATTTTGCCAATCACTCTTTTAAATTAGACAGCCAAAAAAACAACTCAACAGTCGTTGAAATACGACTGATAGAAAATTTGATTGAACTGAAAGCTTTGCCTAGGTTGGCACAGACGCAACTTGCGTCAAAACCTGCTGCCTTTTCTAGCCCGGTAATGGAAACCATTCAAGGCGACCAAAATAACAATGCAATTGAACAGCCGCCTCCGACTTCGTTACCACAGACCAGCACTGCACCTAGCCAGCTGAATCTGAGCATTGGATCCAAAACCCAAGATACCACTTACAAGTCGCCTGTTAGGCAACTGCTTGAAGACGAGTCGGCCAAAGCGGCCAAAAAGCAACATGAGAAATTTGCGACCGATGTACAAAAAGCAGTTAAGCCTGACTGCCTCAAGAACGATCATGGCTTGGGATTGCTCAATATCGTGCCCCTGATTTACGACATTGCAAAAGACAAGTGCAATTAGATGCGCACATTTGGCGTGTGCGCTGCGCTTTAAAAGTATCAGTCCTTCTGAAGCTTTTTTCGCAAAGCTGCCAAACCTTTGGGCTCACTGCTGAACCAAAACCAAGCCACATCCGTGCCGCCCTTGCGCAAGACCCACTGCTGAATGTTGAGATAAATAACGCTAAGCCCAACCAGGTTAACAACCAGCACAGTTGCACCGATCAAGATGTATGCAAACATTTGGGCGTAGGGCATGTCGGGCACCAAGTCTTTGGCAGCGAAAACAATCAAGCCCACCAACAGGGCCGTGGCTGTTAGCAACTTAGCCATAAAGATGAATGTGTTGCGATGTGACATTTGTTCATTCTGAAATTGGCAAGGCCTTAAGCACTATAACTTTCGTGCAACCCAAAAAGTTGCGCCATTTTCACCATATTGCTCGGCGTGCTCGGTACCGCGTGCAATGAAAAAGCTTTGACCCGCTTCAAATGTTTGCGCGCCACTAGCAAGTTCTAGTTTGACCTGCCCCGCCGCTACCTGCACTCGGGCATCGAAGGGGTGTGTATGTTTATCAATTACCAGGTTAGGCGACCATTCTTTTTGAAGTATTTCATCGAACCCGTCGTCCATGGCTTGTGCTGTAAATTCAAGCAAGCTAGTGTGTGACTTCATTGTGACTCCTTAATACAGCGCCTAACATTACCAGAAATTTGTTAAGCTCAGATTCAGTTGGAGACATTCATGAAACACAAATTTGCAATCATAGGACTGGGCATCATGGGTCGGCGCATGTTGGAAAACGTGTTGCGACATCCCAAATTTGAGGTGAGTGGACTGTGGGACCCTTCACATGACGCCATTGCCAAAACGCGACTCATGACGGCCAATGCGCCCAATGTACCGATTGCTCAAAGTGCTCAAGCAGCAATGCAAGAAGCCGACGTGGTTTATCTGGCTTGCCCCCCTGCACCTCGTAAAACTTATGCACTTGAGGCGGCAGCAAAGGGTCAAGGGGTTTTCATGGAGAAACCTTTAGGCACCGACAACGCACAAAGTCGAGACCTCTTGTTGCAATTGGAAAAAGCACGTTTGCCAAGCGTAGTCAATTTCACGCAAGCTGCCTCACGAGGCTTCGAAGAATTGTCTCGCTCTATTCAAGCCGGCGAGACTGGCGAGTTACTAGGAATTGATATTGTTGTGAACTACCCTGCTTGGCCGCGGGCATGGCAAAAGGATGCTGATTGGTTGCGCTTTCGTGATGAAGGCGGCTACACGCGAGAGGTCATCTCGCATTTCTTGTTTTTGGCTGGCCGCTACTTGGGGCCCCTATCACTACTGCATGCATCGCCGCGCTATCCCCAAGACCCAAAATTGTGTGAGCTCGACATGCTGGCTCGACTGACTACTGCTGATGGTAAACCCGTCACAGTGATGGCCACCACCGGCGGCATGCAACCCGATCGACAAGAAGTGACCGTGCGTGGCAGCCGCATGAACTATCAATTCCGGGAGTTCTACCAACTCTGGCGATCAGACGGGGGCCCTTGGCAAGAAGCTGTTGACTGGTCACAAGAAGACCCACGTTCTAGTGCCTTGCAACGCCAATTGAACGAAGTTGATCTATGGCTTCGTGGGCAAACACATAAGCTGGCCACAGCGCAAGAAGCATTGGCTGTTCAAGAACTTGTAGAAGCCATGCTTTTGGGTCGACAATAATCATTTATCCAACGACGAACATGAACATTACGATTGAAACAATTGTCCAAGCACCCATCGACAAAGTTTGGCGTGCATACACATCGCCCGAAGACATCATTCAATGGAATGCCGCCTCTGATGATTGGCACACAACATCCTCAAGCGTTGAATTGCGAGTCGGAGGCACATTTTCTTCACGCATGGAAGCCAAAGATGGCAGCTTTGGTTTTGACTTTGCTGGTACCTACACAAAAATCATTCCGAACGAGTTGATCGAGTACGAATTCTTCAATCGCTCTGCCTCGGTTGAATTTATGCAAATTAAAGAAGGCGTAAAAGTTTGCATCACGTTTGTTGCTGAAACTGAACACTCGGTTGAGGAACAAGAAGAAGGCTGGCAAGCTATCTTGGATAAGTTTGCCAGGCACGTGGAAGGTAAAAAATAATCACCATGGAAGCAGAGATACGATTAGACGATCTTTCAAGCGAAGAGTCGCAATCTATTGCTTTAGAACATTTGGTAGGCATGCTGGCCAACACCCCCGTTGAAAGTGTTCACGCTTTACCCTTGGAAAAACTACGCACGCCAGCCATCACTTTTTGGACTGCTTGGATGGGTTCTGAACTTTGTGGTTGCGGTGCACTACAAACGCTTGACTCGCAGCACGGTGAAGTGAAAACAATGAGAACTAGGGCAAAGTTTCTAAGGCAAGGTGTTGCACAAAGTGTGCTGACTCATATCATTCGTCACGCTAAAGAAAAAGGGATGACGTGCTTGAGTTTGGAAACTGGCTCATCCGAAGAGTTTTTGGCAGCTAGGTCTATGTATTTGAAAAATGGTTTTGAAATTTGTGGGCCATTTGGCGACTACAAACTTGATCCATTAAGTGTGTTTATGACAAAGCACCTTTAAAGAACCCAAATTATTCAAACTGGCAAATAGAGTATCAACCCTTGTATTGATTAAGAGACGCCATAAGTCCAACTTTTGGATCGCCCTTGCCAGACAAAATTTGGGAATAAATTTCTGAAACAACCTTGAGTCCAAAGTGCGACTCAACATTCAACCATGGCGCTTGAGGGTTGGAAACCATACGTATAAATGATTTCCAATCCGCAATGATTCTCTGCATCAGCACAGCATTGCCCCATTCACTGCTTCTCTTTGCCACTTGCGCTGGTGCAAAAAAGAATGTTGCTCTAGGCCCAGGCAAACCCTTTGCCGATCCCTGTTGATCAACGTGAGTCGCACCCACAGCGCAGTCATACTTTAGATGCTTAAATCGCATGTGTATGTCTGAACGAAGTTTTGCATTGCCCGCGAAGTCTATGTAGATACATTTTGTATCGTCAGGCAATTCCGCCAACTGCTCGTAGGTCAATACTTGGTGATAGCAGCCTAGGCTTTGGCAAAATCTCTGATTAGTAGCAGATGTGAGGCCCACCACCTGAATGCCAGCTCGATGTTGAAGTTGAACTGCAGTGGCGTAGGCTGTTTTGCTGGATGCGCTAGACAACAAAATCGTGTCTGCCCCAAAGAAGTTTTGATCAGCCAGAAAATCCTCAACAAGCCATGAAGTTGCAAATAGCGGCCGCAGCAAGGCTTCTAAATCTTCTTGACCATCTACATGCCAAGCATCAGCTTGGCATCGGGTGTATTGGTTGTAAATGGTGTGCAACTCTTGACGGTGAGATGCCCCATCAATGAACCCTCTAGAAGTTAAATGCTTAGGCTCTAGAACCACGTGCGTTGATATTGGATAGTAGCCCCAGATAGTCTCGCCTGTGGGCAAATCATCAAGCTCCGACTCAACCACTGTTGCAAATCCCCATACAGGGATGCTGCCAAAACCTTCTGGTGCTGGAAAAAACGCCCAATAGTTGAGCGCATCGCCTGCTTGGGCATAACTTATGTTGTTAGATGTGAACGCGAAACGGTCAATCGTAAGACGAATCTGTCCAGCGGTAAGTGGTTTATGCGGTACCTCTCGAAACTCTGACCTAGTCAAGTCGTCTCTTTGAACAAGAAAATCAATGCTGTTCATCTGTAAAGCCATAGTAATGTTGAATTGCAACGAGTTCTACTCAAGTCAGTTATGGCTAGAGGTGAATTACGCAATAATGAAGACGTTAGCTTTACCCAGGTTTTTGAGTACATAGCCATGCCTACACTTCATAGAATTAACCCTGATCATACAAAGATTGCTTCCGAAAACAAAGAAACTTCAAACGATGTGAATTTGGCGTCCATGTCGAATACTGTGCGCAAAGCACTTTTTCAGTTTGATGACGCCGGTCGGCTGGTCCGACTGCCCAACAAGCTATCGATTCAACAAATGACCATGTGGGCTTTGTGGACCCACTTTGCTGAGAATGAAAAATACACCGAGAAAGAAGTTAACGCCATCATCAATGGGTTTCACACCTTTGGCGACCAAGCAACATTGCGTCGTGAGTTGGTCAACATGAAACTACTCGGGCGCAAGCCTGATTGCAGTGAGTATTGGAAAGAGAGTCATCACCCCAGTGAGGAAGTGCAGGATTTTCTTCGGGCTTGGCGCGCTGGTCTACGATAGTAATTTCAATACTGGATGAATACTGGAACCGAGAGGCAAGGTAACTAGGCTGAAAACAATTCGCTGTATCCCTATTTGATCAGTGCAAAATGCAAACCAATCATTGCTTTGCGCTGTTTTTCTATCTCTTTCATGGCCAACGCTCTAAATGCCTAGACAAGCCAAAAGCTCCCGGAATCTATACATCCGTCAATTTGACAACTCTTGATCCCAAGTTTTGAGGATTCCTTGTATATTGCTAAGCGTTAAGTGCGAACAAGCTGGGTACATATTGTGACCACGCTCCAACTGAAATGATAGAGGTTCTAAATGTCGAACATGAAAGGTGGTTGTCTCTGCGGAAAGATTCGGTACGAATTAACGGCCGAGCCAAGAGCAACATTCGCCTGCCACTGTAGATTCTGCCAAAAAGACACAGGCACCGCACATCGTTCAGGCTTGTCCTATTTGGATGAAAACGTCATCTTTTCAGGGGACTCACCCACCACATACACTTACCAAAGTGATGAGCATGGCAGAAAGCTCTACAAACATTTTTGCCCAACTTGCGGCACAACAGTTTCACTTACAACGGAAAGATTTCCAAGCGGCAGAGTCATGATGATTGGCACACTTGACGATCCTTCGTTGGTCAAAGTTGATACCCACATGTTTGCAGATGAAGCATTTCCTTGGGTAACTTATCCTGAAGATCATGTCGTTTATGCCAAGCATAGGATCAATGAAGATGGGACACCTGCGGCTCCTCTATCCAAAGCAACTGGTCATTGAGAGTTTGATCACCAACTGTCGTTAACGACACTGGATGATCCGTTCAAGCCAATGACACGATTCCTATGATGAAAACACACGAATCAAGGCGCGGCAGCCGGCTCCAACAAGCGCACAGCAAAGGGGTTGCGCTGGCGGGTATCCACCGTAACATGCACTGCCCGCACGTCAGCGGCACCGGGCACTTCCAGTCGGGTGAGTTGCGTGATTGGCTTGTTGTTCAGCTTAAAGGGCTGGTCAAAACGGAAAACATGAGTGTCGCCGTGGATCAACAGCACAGGGATTTTGGATTGCGCCGCCAAAGGTAGCAAAGTCTCACCAATGCTTGCGCGGAAACCAGAGTGCGCAGGGAAGTCCTCCCACAGGCTCTTGGATTCAAGCACGCTTGCTTGCATGGCCAGAACAATGGCTTTGGCCTGTGTCTGTGCGGCGCTTGCAAAGGCTTCACGTATCCAGGCGATGTTGGCCTTTTCACGTTCAAAAAATTCAGCCACGGCACGTGGGTCACGTACTTCAAAGTTGTTGTTGCTGCCCACGATGTGCAGCGTGGCAAACACCACGCCCTGATGAACCCAGCGCTGGTTTTCTACAAACTTGGCAAAGGCCGGTGTCGTTACCGACTGGTTTATAACTGGCAGTGGCTGCTTGCCCAGCGACAAACCCGGCTTGTAAAAAGTGGCGCGCAAAGCTTGTAAGCGCTCCAAGGGATCATGACCACCATTGTTGACGCGGTGACAGTCGGTCCATTCGTTGTCGCCCGGCGTGAAGACCAGGGCGCTGTCAAACAAGCCAAAATGCCCGAGTTGCACTTGGGACTCTTCATCTGAGCAAAGGGTAGAGCCCGATTTGAAGTCACCGACGTGAATGGAAAAATTAGGACGTTCTTGATTGATAGAGCGGATCAGCGATTTGTAGGGCGCATAGCCTTGTGCCGCTTGACCATAAGGCAAGTCACCCAATGCCACAAAGCTAAAAGGCTGGGCCATGACAACTTGGGCTGTGACGCAAAAGAGCGCAAGTGTGCACCAACGTTTGCAAAGAGAAATTGTGCTTATCTTCATTTGGTATTTTCTATTTCAAAACTTCATTCTTTGACATTTGAAAGTCAATTTCATGACGGCTTTGAGTTGGCGCTCCTTGCATTTCTCATGAAAGCCTTGAGAGCGTGGTAGACCCGCCAAAACCAAACATGAAAGACGATTTTTACGCAGGGCATTTGATCTTATCAAAACTGCCGTTCTAAATGGAGAGTTAGACACACAGATTGAAGCAGCTGCCCAACTTTCGGGGGGCTTAAAGCTCCATTTGACTTGGTCAAGTGAAAGTTCTTGAAAAGTACAGCTTTTTTGATTAAAGCCTCTCAAGTCCTTAAAGCCTTAAGGATGGCTTAATCTAAGCTCACTAAATTCAAGTTCTCAGTAAAGCAATTTCAATTGATCCACAGGGAACTATATGAGCAACGATTCAAACAAAGGCTATAAATTCAACATCGCAAACGGTGCGGTGACTGCAGTTTATGAAATTAAAAACGGTCGCGCTAAATTTGAAAAAATGGATCGCGACGAAACATGGGCTGTAGACGGTGCCAACATCGTTAAAACTGAGTCAGAGCATGGCCGTATAGAAACCACTATTTACAGCGACATTGACGGCGATGGAATTTTTGCCAAAATGTCCAAGTCGTATGGCACTGATAGCTCATCAATAGTAGAGCGTGGCATTACAGAAACCTCAGTCTACTCAGATTTAGATGGTGATGGTGTTTTCGCTAAGGTTTCAAAATCTTATATTGCGACAGATGGTAGTGTTTGGAATGGAAACACTTCAGGCACTGACAGCGATGACCAGTGGCGCGGTAACAATAGCGATGATCATTACTATGCTGGAAACGGTAATGATCGGCTGTCAAGTGGCAACGGTAATGACGATCTGTATGGTGCCGATGGGGATGACCAATTAAACGGCGAATCTGGCTCAGACGACCTATATGGCGGCTTAGGTAATGACTCCTTATCAGGTGGCGAAGGCGTTGATCACCTTGAAGGCGGTTTAGATAATGACCGTTTAGACGGTGGTAATGGCGATGACTACTTGAACGGTGGAGCTGGTATTGATGCTCTGACTGGCGGAATTGGCAATGACGATCTTTATGGTGAAGACGGTGATGACACATTGATTGGCGGCACAGGCGCAGACGATCTTTATGGCGGATTGGGTAACGACACATTCAAAATTACAAATGTATTTGAATCAGGTCTGGCTAGCACCACTCGTGATCATATTTTTGACTTTACAAATGGTGACAAAGTTGATCTGTCATCCATTGACGCTAAAGTTGGAAATTGGACAAATGATGCATTTACATTCATTGGCAATGCTTCTAATTTGTCACTCGCCAACGCAAACGGCGCTGTATGGTTTGAAAATGGTATTCTGTATGGAAGTAACGACAGAGATACAGCCGCTGAGTTTCAAATAGAGCTTGTTGGTGTAACTTTTATTAGTCAGACCGATTTAGTTCTGTAAATTTGCATTGATGAGATTAAGGCGCCTTCGGGCGCCTTTTTTGCCTTTTGAGATGTCAACCGTTTGCCCTTTAAAAGGACAACACTATTACCACCAACTGACGTTTAAAACGACACCTCATGATCGCTCCAAGCTGGTAGCATGGTAGCCCCACCGAAATCAAACCTGCGTCAACGATTTATACGCAGGGGGCGAATTTTGAAGACATCCTTCTAGACTCGATACTTGATTCAAAAGTTTCTTGGGACTAATCTTTGACGGCGTTCCTCAATATTTAAGGAACACTTAGTCTACACATCAATATTTCTGCGAAATACCTATCGTCAATCTTTAAAGCGTTGGGTTCAATTCCATACTCAACGAATCTGAACTTTTTATATAAATTGATGGCTTCAAAATTCGTTGAATTGACAGCCAAAGTCAGTTGCTCTAATCTCATTTGAGCTTCGGAATGACTGATAGCTGTTTTTAGCAGTTCGGAAGCAACACCTAGTTTTCTCGCTGATGGATCCACGAACATACTTCGTATAAATCCTTTATGTTTAGTTTTGACGCCATCTTCACGACCAAGTCCAATCATTCCAATGAGCCTATCGTTTTCAAATCCCCCCCAAAATACTCTTTCACTTTTGGGCTCAATGAAGGCTTCAAATTGCTCAAGGGATTTTTTGACTTCCTCTTCAAAACTAGATCCAAATGAACTTGAATTGTTTTGAAGTGCGAAAAGTCTTAAGCGCTGAAACTCTTGCGCATCAATTCTTTCGAGTGTTCGGATCTTGAATTGACTCATTTGATTGACTAAGTGTCTTACTAAGTAAATTCATTGTAAGTTCAACTTTTTCTAAAGTTCCCATAACCAAGGTAGCCTCGTTGACTCAATCAATTTTTTTCAATCGTTTCTGGATTGCTTTCGAAGCCTTTTAGTTTTTAGGGATAACGTTTGTAGCGGCTATAGCCGCCCAAATCTCGTTCAACGGGTTTGAGCACCATGACAGACTGAGGCAGCACCGTGACGGTGATCAAACCAGGCCCCATGGTTGTCACGTGTTTTTGGGGATCATTGCCTAATAGGTCAACCAACGGGGTGTCGTCCATCAAACCTGCATTGGCCACCAAAATTCGTTCTGTGACAGGTGACAAGCTAGGGTTGGCAAGCACGAGACGGGTGTCTAGGGTTTTGTGGGTATAGCGTTCGAAAGCAAACAGTTTCTCGCTTTCGATGCGTCTAAAGTTGCCGACACGAAGCGCTTTGTTTTGTTGATGGATCGTAATGAGTTTTTTCATCCAAACCATTTCGGGGTGGTCGGCACTAACCCAATCCCAGCGCATGGGATTTCGATTTTCTGGATCACCGCCGCCAGTCATTCCCACTTCACTGCCGTAATAAACATTGGGAGAGCCGGGAAGGGTAAATTGCAAAGACTGAACAAATTTTCGCTGCTGAACATTCGGCAACTGAGTTGCAATTCGAGGGATGTCGTGGTTGTCAATCACCGTCCACGATTTCAGCATGGGTTCAATGCCTGCGTCGCTGATCAGCCGTTCTGTCATGCGCGCTGCGGCTGTTGGGCTGAGGTCTGATTTGGCCAAGCCCAAGATAATCTCTCGCAGTGTGAAGTTCATCACGCCATCCATGGCGGTTAACCATTGGTCTGGATAGTTGACGATTTCGCCAATGACAATAGCGTCTTTCTTCTCTTTGCGCGCAGCTTGAGTCAGCGCGCGCATATAGGGCAGTCCCAACTCGTAGGCCGTGTCTAAGCGCCAGCCATCTGCGCCATCCTTTAAGTAGCCCCTGACCACAGAATCGGGGGCTTCGTACAAGTACTGGCGAACAGCTGGATTTTCTAAATTGAGCTCGGGTAGGTTTTGAAAGCCAGTCCAAACGCGAGCCCCCCCTTTGTATTGCGAACCAATGGCAAACCAATTTCGCCACTGACTTTGTGGGTTGGCCATTGCGTCTTTAAATTGTGAAGAGTTGCGACCCATGTGGTTGAAGACGCCATCCAAGACAACCTTTAAACCGCGTTGATGGGCTTGGGCTGCAAAGTTTTTGAAATCTTGTCGATTTCCAAATTCAGGCGAGATGGCTTTGTAGTCCAATGCATCGTATTTGTGATTGGTCCACGCCAAGTGAATGGGGTTGAGGTAGATGGCTGTGGCGCCCAGCGCTTTGACGTGGTCAAGTTTTGTTTGCGCACTTTTCAAATCACCGCCCCAAAACTCCAACTCCTGACTGTTGAGCTTTTGGTCTTCCAATTCAATACCCCTCTGCGGTAAGTCTTGCCAATTTCGCAATACTTTGGGGGCAGGATAAAGGTGTTTTTTAGCCGTTAAATTGTTGGATGGCACAAAACGATCGACCAATATTTGATAAACGATGGCGCCATTGCGCCAATCTTTTTCACGGGCATCGAAGGTGGCTGAAGATGGGGTGGGTTGTGCCGCTTGAGTCGGGCTGCAGCACAAAAGTAAAAGGGCCAAGGGCAGTGTAGGCAGGCGGTGGGCGTATGTCCGAATCATTCTGATACTCGAAGGCCAAAACCGCTAATTATCCTAGTCAAACTGCGCTGGAATGAACAAATGGGTTACCAAGTGAATTTCCGTGTATGGTTTGCCGTGAAGTGAATTTAAATTTGTGAACGAAATGCCTTGGGTGAAATGCCAGCGTCCCGTTACTAGACGATTGATAAATTTATACACACCCTACAACTGTCGTTTGAAATGACACCTGATCTCCAAGACAACCCAAAAGCACGGCTCCCATGCTGCATTCAACTTTCAGCAACGGTTTTTGCGCAGCTGCGAGAAATGTCTTTAAATTGAAATTGCGTTGCTAGACATCAGCACAAGAGATACAGCGTCAGAAAGTCTGCCCTCCCTCTCGAGCAAGGTAGCCCTGAACAAAAGTTCTAACATTTACTCTCTTTCAATGGGTTGATGCACGAATTGCTTGGGTAAACCCCAACGATATTTTTTGTTCAGCTATTTCTTGTTTTAAAAAGTCAGCGTCAAATTTACGCTCGCACCTCATGAAGATGTGCGGTCTCGTAACTTCAGGAGTTGAAAATGGCTGAAATGATTTCTCAAGTGGTTTTTAAACCCAACCCAGGTGCCGATATGGCAAAGTTAATGGAGCTTGTAGCGGAAAGTGCTGCCATTTGGCGTAAGCACGGTGCTGAAGTTTCAATTTGGGCTGTCTCTGCAGGCGAGGTAGGGAACATGGTTTTTGATACGCGCTATGCCAGTTATGAAGCATATGGCAAATGCACAGATGCCGTTTATGCAGATCCCGCATTTCAAGCATGGCAAGCCAAAGGTACTGCAAGCGGATTAAGCAGCTGGGTTCGCAGCAACTTAGCTCGTCAATTACCAATCTAAATACGGAGACACATCATGGCTTTTTATCTAGTTCGTTCACGCTACACAACCACGGCTTTTCAGGGCATGCTTGCCGCACCAAGCGATAGAGGAGAGGCTGCAAAAACGCTTTTCAAGTCTTTAGGTCTAAAAACTCATGAAGTATTGTTTTCAATTTCAAATGGCAGCATCGTTTGTTTAATTGAAGGAACTGCTGAACAAATCACTGAAGCCCAAATGATCACCATGTCTAGCGGTGCCTTCCAAGAAATTGAAGTAGAAGAATTGATTTCTACCAAAGCAATGAAAACAGCGATGACCAATGCATCTGCCAAAGCTGCCAAATACAAGGCACCCAATAAATAACTGGCTTGTATTCTTTTTATCTAAATTCAAATAAGGCAAGTTGTCGCGTAAAACGACACTTGCCGACCACATCAACCCACGAGCACGGTAGCCACGCTGAAACCAAACCTGCGTCAACTTTTTTTACGCGCAGGTTGTCCTTATAAAGGACATCTATTAGATACAGCGGTCAAAAAGTCCAAACTAAAGCTGTTAAATCCGTGCCTAAGACGACTTCAATGCCAAGTATTAGTTCTACTGCTTCAGTTGGGACAAATCAGTCAAAGCCTTTGTCTATCAATCAAACAGAAAAGATGTTGGATCTATTCAGCAATAACAAAGCAACAGAAGATTTGACTAACTGATTTCTTTGCGACATAGTGGATTGAAAAAATCTACATTCCTCAATCAAGTCTAAGTTATGCCAACAATCCGTCAATACAAAGACTCCACAGACAGAATCCAAGTTGTTGAACTTTGGCAAAAAGTATTTGGATATGAAACTGCTCACAACGAACCCAACTTGGCTATTTCAAAAAAGTTAGCTACAAATGATGGTTTGTTTTTTGTCGCAGTTGTAAACACAGACGTCGTTGGCACGATTATGGCGGGCTACGATGGTCATCGCGGTTGGTTGTATTCAGTCGCTGTAGATCCGAAAATACGACTCAATGGTTTGGGCAGCTCACTTGTTCAACACGCAGAAAAAGCACTTGCTGAATTAGGCTGTATGAAAGTCAACCTACAACTGCTTGATACAAATGAAGCGACTGCCGCATTCTACAAATCTATTGGCTACTCAGTTGAACCTCGTTTGAGTATGGGGAAACTTCTCTAATAGCTACTAAATAAGTGATATTGGGAACAAGTTCATTTCGCTTTGTAATGGTTAGATTTTTCGGGTCAGGGTCACACTGGATTGCTGTGACAGGGAGATCTTGAGCCGGGTTGCCACTACAAAAGGCATTGATGCAGGACTGGTTAGCGACTTGATGATGCAGGCTGTGGAGAATTGATTCAGATCGAATGGTAAGACGCCCAAAACGATTGAGTGGCTGACAGATAACGGCAGCTGCTACACGGCCGCAGAGACAAAAAGCTTTGCAAAACAGCTAGGCTTAAAGCCTGTGACAACACCAGTAACAAGCCCTCAAAGTAACGGCATGGCGGAGAGCTTTGTGAAAACACTAAAGCGGGACTACGCCAAGCTGGCTAACAGGCCAGATTCAAAAACTGTGATGGCTCAGCTGAAAGATTGGTTCGATGACTACAATTCGTATCACCCGCACAGCGCACTTGGATACTTGTCGCCAACGCTGTTCAGGGAGAATAGATCGGTAACTTCAACATACCGGCGAAACTGGAATACAGGGTCAAGACCACATACTTGACTGAACTTATGAATTTTCAATCAGGCTCATCATGATGAATTACACATTTCTGTCGGCAACCATTTTGCTACTTCTCATCACCGACCCGATTGGTAATATTCCTGTTTTCGCCAACGCTCTGAAACATGTTCCTCCCGAACGCCGTGCCAAAGTGATACTGCGCGAGATTTTGATTGCGTTTGGCTTGCTACTTACCTTCATGTTTGTTGGCGAGGGCTTTTTGATAGTTATGAATCTGAGTGAACTTTCCCTTCAAATTGGCGGCGGTGTAATTTTATTTTTGATTGCATTGCGTATGGTTTTTCCATCTAATGTTGTTGAAGTAGAGGATATCCTGACTGAACCATTAATCGTTCCCCTAGCAATACCCGCCTTAGCCGGTCCTTCGGCTTTGGCAACCGTGCTGCTTTTGGTATCTCAGCAGCCCGACAAACGCTTGGAGTGGATTGGTGCGCTGTGCGTCACCATGATCATCAGCGCAGTTGTGCTCGTTTCAGCAGAGCGCATTTTGCGTGTCATTGGCAACCGTTTGGTGGTGGCAGTTGAGCGATTAATGGGTTTGGTGCTGGTTTCTGTGGCAATTGAAATGATGTTGCGCGGTGCCAAAACATTCGCACTTCAGTTAATGCGCACCTAAATCCTTACGATTCTCCGCTTCCAAAGAACACAATCAACACCCTCTGTCGTGTTAAACGACACCTGATCATCACGGCAAACCACTAGCATGGCTTCAATGCTGGAATCAAACCTGCGTCAATGATCCGTACGCATAGTTTGTCCTTTTAAAGGACATCCATTAGATACAGCGTCAAAAAGTCCAATCTAATGCCGTTAAATCCGTGCCAAAGACGACTTCAATGCCAAGTAGTAGTGCTACTGCTTCAGTAGGGAAAAATCAGTCAAAACGAGTTCTTCACAATCCCAACTCAGTTGCCAATGTTCAGCGCCAACTTGATCCGCTAGCATTTGATCCAACGATAAAGAAATTGACTAATTGAAGCCTTTTCAATCCTTAGCATTGCTACCAACATCCTTCGAGACCCCAAACTTGATTCAAAAGTACTGAGAATCTGCGGTAGCGAGATTTCTAATTGATAAACCCAAAATACGACCAAACAATGCCACCTAAATAGCGGCTTGGCAGCAATGTAAAGGCACCAGCTCCGATACAAGCACCCAGATACAAACCAATCATTGCTTTGCGGTGCTTTTCAATCTCTTTCATTGCCAAGGCTCTGAAAGCATAGACAAGCCAAAACACGGTGTACGGAATTAACAAATGAATGGGCGTATAGCCCCATACATTGGGTAGTCCATAGTCTCTGATGAATATGGCAGAGACGGCAGATACGATCATCATAGAGACCCAGCCATATCCAATCGCTCTGTGGATCCAAGGTCTTTTTGTTTCCCCTAAACGAGCCCACATCGCAACGGGACCAATGACCAAAGCAATTAATGAAGCGGTCATATGAACTGCGATGACTGGACTCATTTGCATAGAGATTACTCACTGAGCTTGTTTTGAGGCAGTTTACTCAAACGGCAAGGCTCCAAACTTTATTCAAAAGTTCTAACATTCACCCCATTTCATTTGCTATAATTTTTGGCTCAGGCTCTTTAGCTCAGTCGGTTAGAGCGATGGAATCATAATCCACAGGTCCGCGGTTCGAATCCGTGAAGAGCCACCAAACTTAGAGCCCCCCGTGCATGCACAGGGGGCTTTTTTCATGGTCATTGAACAGGCTGGTTCTATGAACGCAGACAATCGCCGCGGTATTTTGGCCATGAGCCTGGCCATGGCTTTGTTCATCGCCAACGATGCGCTGGTTAAACAAGTCAGCGCCACCCTGCCAGGCCCTCAACTCATTTTCATTCGTGGCCTGATGGCCACCACGTTGGTGCTCATCATGGCGCAGACCATGGGGCATTTGAAAAACTGGCGAATGATGCTCAACGGTAAATTGTGGCTTCGCGGCGCCGTCGATGCCATGGCCTCCCTCACCTACTTAACCGCTGTATTTCATTTGCCTTTGGGCAACGCCACGGCCATCAATTTAGCCTCACCTTTGTTCATCACGGTGTTTGCCATTTTCTTTTTCAAAGAGCGCGTGACGCTTCAACGTGGCGCACTCATTCTGCTGGGCTTTACCGGCGTGCTGATGGTGGTTCAACCAAGTGCTGACGGTTTCAATGTCTATGCTTGGATTTGCGTGCTGGCCACATTGTTTCATGCCACGCGCGGCACACTCACACGGGCCATTGGCTTGCACATACCGGCCTTGCTCATTACTTTGTCCACAGCTGTATCAGTGGCCATCGCAGCAGGCAGCATTACCCTCACGCAAACTTGGGTACCCGTCACAAACAATGCGCTGGCACTGCTATTTTGTGCCTCACTTTTCTTGTCGGTGGCCTACTACTTTTTAATTGTTGCCATGCGCGCAGGCGAG
>JACCDG010926027.1_pt1 | contig 134457 bp, 125 predicted proteins | sample 7442471 | NCBI WGS metagenome assembly JACCDG01 (sample SAMN15323444, study PRJNA562643) | freshwater metagenome | isolation source: river surface water | place: USA:Blue River Watershed | collected 2017-08-17
ATGGTTTTCTTACAGAACGCCAAATAACACAGCTGGGAACGATTCACAAGAAACCAGGAATTACCATGAATTTGTTGAGCTTGATGCCGTTTTAGCATTAGCTTCTATTTCACATTAATCTACTTCTGGCGAGCAATTCATTCGTTAAGCAGTAACTTCCACCGCATCAGAAGCCCAGGTAATTAGAGGCACTTCAAACGAAGAAACAAGATCTTCGTGCTGAGGCAACACTCTCACTGAGAATCCGTGGCGTCCGCTCTTGAAGTAGCGAATAGTGCCTGAATAGGTCATCGGATCTTTGTCGCCGCTAGCAGGCAACATGGCAATCGCTTCGCCTTCGAGAATAATGCCGTACTGGTCCACTGGTCCGTGATAAATCTGGACCGACACTTCATCTGCGGCAAGTCCGCCTAAACGAATAGTCGCTTTAATTTTCATGTCTTCGCCAACTTTGATGGTATCGCGATTGGTGCTCTCTACATTTAAGATTTGCACTCCGCTCCATTTGCGAGCAATCTTGGCTTTCCATTCGGCCATCTCTTTGGCTTTCTTGGCACCATCAGCGATGAACTGACCATAGCGCTCCATCGCAGGCAGATACATGCGCAGAGTGTAATCTTTGAGCATGCGGTTGACTGAAAATTCAGGACACAGCTTGACCATGGAGTGTTTCATGCTGTCGAGCCATTTGCGCGGCATACCGAAACGGTCGCGATCATAGAAGGCTGGAACAATTTCTTTTTCGAGCAGCTCATACAATTCGTTCGATTCGATACTATCTTGATAATCAAGGTCAGCGTACTCTTCGCCCTTACCTATAGACCAGCCGACGTTCGGCTCGAATGCCTCGTCCCACCAGCCATCTAAAATACTGCAATTCAAAACGCCATTGAAGATTGCCTTCATACCTGATGTTCCGCAAGCCTCAAGAGGACGACGAGGGGTGTTCAGCCAGATGTCTGCGCCCGATACCATCATGCGACCAACGTTGATTTCGTAATCTTCTATAAATACAAAACGTCTGCGAATTTCTTCATCGCGTCTTGAGAATTGAATCAGTTGCTTGATCAATTCCTTTGCTGGCTTATCTTCAGGGTGTGCTTTACCGGCCATGATGATTTGCACTGGGCGCTCTTTGTTGCACAAAATTCGGGCGAAACGCTCTGGATCTTCAAGTAAAAGTGTTCCGCGTTTATAAGTGGCAAAACGTCTTGCAAAGCCGAGAGTCAAGATTCGAGGATCTAGAATCTGGCTTGCTTGCTCGATATCAGAGAAGGTGGCACCTTTTTGTTCGAGCTGTTTGATTACGCGTTTGCGACAGAAATTAACGAGACGTTGACGACGACGTTCGTGTACGCGCCAAAGCTCTTCATCAGGTATTTGAGCGATTCTGCTCCAGATGTCTGAATCAGAAATTTCATCGATCCAACCGGGTCCAAGATATCTATTATAGAGTTCGGACATTTCTTCCGAAATCCAAGAGGCAGCGTGGATACCGTTTGTCACATGACTAATGGGCACTTCGTGCTCAGGAACATTAGGATAAATATCGGTAAACAACTTGCGGCTAACGACACCATGCAATTTACTCACTGCATTTATTCTAGATGAAAGCTTAATGGCAAGCGTCGCCATCGAGAACAATTCGGTATTATCTTGAGGATTAGAGCGTCCCAACCCCATAAATTCTTCGCGAGTGATACCAACAGATTCCCAGTAAGAGTGGAAATATTTTTCGACCAGTTGAGGATCGAACTTATCGATACCGGCTGGAACTGGCGTGTGAGTGGTGAAGATTTGTCCGGCTTTAGCGGCTTCAAGCGCTTCCCAGAAGGTTAGCTTCTTCTCTTGCATCATCATACGAATGCGCTCAAGTCCTAGAAAGGCTGAGTGTCCTTCATTCAAATGGCAGACAGTCGGCTCGATTCCAACAGCCTTCAGTGCGCGTAAACCACCAACACCAAGGAAGATTTCTTGTTTAATTCTGATATCGCGATCGGCATGATACAAGGCATCCGTGATGTCCTGATCTTCTTGAATATTCTGAGGGGTATTGGTGTCTAGCAAATAAAGAGCAACACGACCAACTTGTGCTTTCCAAATACGAGCATAAACATCGCGTCCTGGCAACTCTACCGAGATGGTGACCGGGTTTCCGTCCTTATCGCGCACAGGCAAAATGGATAGGTTATAGAAATCATTTATAGGATAGCGCTCTTGTTGCCAGCCATCTGGAGTCAGATACTGTCTAAAATATCCTTGCTGATAAACAAGACCAACTCCAACAAGATTGACACCAAGCTCTGATGCTGACTTGACGTGGTCGCCAGACAAAATACCAAGACCGCCTGAGTAAATGGGCAACGCTTCGCTCAAGCCAAACTCGGCTGAGAAGTACGCTACTGTGCCAGGATTAGTTTTACCAGCTTCTTTGAGCGCTTTCTTGTACCAGTGATTCTGGTCGAGCATGTAGCTTTGGTAGTTTTCACAAATTCTATTTAAGTGAGCAAGGAAACTATCGTCGGATGCTGCCTCTGCGAGCTTCTCTTGACTGATCATGCCAAGCATCAAAACCGGATTATGACCTGCTTTCTCCCACAAGTCTTTGTCGAGCCGCTGGAAAAGACTAACAGTCTCGTGATCCCAGCTCCAACGAAGGTTGTACGCCAACTCTTTCAAACACTCCAACTCTGGCGGCAGAAAGGGGATAACTTCGATAGTTTTAATTGGTTTCAATTTTCAAGTTTCCTTCAGAATGTCAACAAACCTCCTGCTCCGCCTTATCAAGAAGATAAACTGGAGTTTTGGAGGTAATCCACTAATGGTAGCACTTATCCCAGGAACCAAAGCACCCGATTTTTCACTGCCAGCCTTGAACGGCGACAGAATAAGCTTGTCGGGAAACTTAAAACTTGGATTGCCAGTAGTACTTGCCTTCTTTAAAGTGACTTGCCCGGTTTGCCAGTTCACCTTTCCATATCTTGAACGCCTGCACAGAGCCAATTCGAACATGCCTATTTTCGGCATTTCTCAAGATGACGTAGACGCCACGAAGGCATTTTGCAAGATGTACGGCGTTACATTTCCGGTTTTACTCGATCAAGCACTGCGTGCCACGGTCGATTACGACCTAACAAATGTGCCAACTACATTTTTGATAGGGCGGAAAGCTGATGAGACCTACATAGAGCAAACAATTGTTGGCTTCGATAAAAGCGGATTTGAAGATTTAAATTCTGCATTGCAGCTATTCACAAGCAGTCCGCATCTCAAACAAACTCTTTTTACAATTGCCGACGAAGTGCCCGCACTGCGCCCCGGTTGAGGAAGTAAACGACCACACGCTTAGGTTAAGCGAAAAGGAAAGCCAAATGAGTAATTCAGCAATGTCTAACGTCAACAACGGAGCCCGTCTTATCGCGCTCTCGCTACTTTCTGGAGGGGCTGCAATGGTGACATTTGTCGCCATTACTCTTGTGAAAGCAGCTAAAGCAGAAGGTGTTGCCGTAACCGAAGCAGCATTTCGAAACGGTCCAGCCTTTATCAATTTCTCTTACATCGCCCTTGGTGCCGCTGCAATTTTGCTCATTACTGAATTAATTGATTTCATGTCGCGCAAGAAAGAGGCTTCAAGCGGATTTTTGAGCAAGTCGCTTATAGTAAGGTACGTTTCTAGCCTTGTATGCGCGCTTTTAATGATTGTGTTTTCGGTTGTATTTGCTTTGCCAATGGGCAAACTGATGCCTGAGATTCGCACCAACGAAGCCGCTCACGAACAGTTTGATAAACTGCACGAAGGATCACGCATTATATTTGGTATCAGTATCTTGTTTGGATTTGTTTCTTTGGTGATACCGAACTCGATGCCGATGCGAAAACCTAACGATGATTGAAGGTGTCTTTTTTTGCAGTAAGAATTCGTTGACTTAATCAAGTAAATTCGTTGATTAAGTCAACTATTTTCATTTAGTGTTTTTGCGTATCATGCCAAATCTAAAAAAGTATATTTATGATTTAAGCGGCTCGATTGTTCGAAGTGTCTATCTGACTGGCGAATTTGCCGTGCTGGAGCTTGAACTTGGTGGAACACCGCTGTTGACACAGTTTCAAATAAACATGAAAATGAATCTCAAGGCTCAACCAGCTATGGATGGAGAATTGGAGAAAGACGCGTTTTTAAGAAATGCATTTTATTTGGGTAATATCTGGAATACTGAACAAAAAATGATGTTGCAAAAAGACAATTCTTTGACATTTGAATCGACTACTCAAGCGGGTCACGAGTTCAAGCTTAAAATTCCAAGTCGTGCTGATTCAGGAGATTATTCCTGGATGCTGACGCAAGGAGATTTCTTGGACGATCGCGATGTCTTCTTCAAATGTGATACCAAAGGAAATGTAACTGTGCCACAAGAAAATTTGCCTGACTCTTTGTGGCATTGGGAAAGTGACAAATCGGCCGACTGGATCAACGATGAAAGTGTAATGCAAAAGCTCGTAGGAGCCCGTCTTTTAAGCGTTCACAATCAGGGGCAGGTGCGATTGTTTTTTGAAGACCAAAACACCAAAGTTGTTTACGAGCTGATAGTTCTAATTGAAACAACCGCGCAAGGAAAATTGAAACTAAATGAAAGTGCATTAAAAAACCAGTACAGACCATGCGTAAGGGCTATCGAACTTTGCCAATATGCAGAATTTTTAGATCAGATAGTCAGTCAAGTTACAGTCAAAAAGAATGGCAACTTAATTCTCGATTTTGAAAATGAAACGACTTTGATAGCTTCAGGTGCCCCCATAGTCGGTTATTGCGAATATTTTTGGATATTGACTGAAGCAAAACACCGAGATGTAGTCCTCCCCTTTTGGGTTACAGATGCTGGATAGGACGAGCAAATCATGCCAAATTTAAAACTTTATTTGTCCGATCTTAGTGAATCTTGCGTGCGAAGCATCTATCTAAGTAAAGACATCGCCGTATTGGAGCTGATGACCAGAGAGCGATCGATCAATACACAAATTCAAATAAATATGAACGTAGAAGTATCAGCTCGTCCATACATGGCAGGAGAACTTGAAAAAGAGCCATTCTTACGCAAAGCATTTTATTTAGGCAAGATTTTTGGAAAAGAAAATTCTTTCGATTTGACGGCCGAAAATACTTTAACAATGAAGTCGAAGAACGAACTCGGTCATGATTTTATACTTGAACTTCTAGCGAAAAATGAGCTTGGTCAAACTTCGTGGTGGATTACGCAAGGTGATTTTTTCAAAGAGCGCGACGTATTTTTCAAATGCGATCATCAGGGACAAATCAGTGCACCACAGGAGAGCCTGCCAGAATCGCTGTGGTTTGTCGAAAATTTTGCAAGGGAAGAAAATCCGAACGATGAGAATGCATTACAAAGATTAAAGGGGAAACGTCTGTCGGCAGTTCACTTCGGCTATCCAACAAGATTATTCTTTAGTGATCAAAATAATCCCGAAGATACCCTGCAGATCTGGTTTGACAATGGGGCAAAATTTGCAGGACAAATGGCGCTTCGGATGGATGTCTTATCTGACCATTATCGCAACTGCCAGGCGGAACTCGAGTTTTGCTCGTATGCACAATTCATAGATCGAGTGGTAGAAAACGTTGTACTCGATTCGAGTAATAGTTTGATTTTAGATTTCGATAACAACACCACTCTCACCGTTACGGGCGACCCGGCAGAAGATGACTACACTGATATTTTGTGGTCCTTGATCGAAACGAAAAACTGGCAACCCTTATTTGACTGTTACTCAAATAACACTGATCTGGCTGACGTTCCCATACCGAAGACCAAATTCAGTCAGCGAGATTTGCTTAAGCACATCGACAAGTATATGAAATTGCAAACAGCTGTTCTAGAAAAGTTTGCTGAAATAGAACCTTATATACTACGGCAAGACACTTTTTTGCAAACGCGAAAGCGTGGCACACTATATCTCGACGGCTCGCGCTGGGATTATTGGAGACACGGATTTGGATTTTCCTTCTCTGAATTCGAAAGCGAAGTTGAACTTAATATTCACACCCACGGTCACGAGCCCGACAAGTTAGACGAATGGAGAATTATTTGTTATCTGAACAGCCTTTTTCCCAATGAAAAAATCGACGCAGAAGCAATCAAGTCCGCGATGCAATCACTCGCGGAAAAGAGTGGAAATCCTCTCCATCGCCAAGGTCAGATGTACACTTGGGACGCGAAGACGACCAGGAATATCTTTCCATCATTTTTGAATTTTCTTCTAAACAAATGAGTGGATAAATGCGAAGTCCATTTTACGTTTAGACGTCTATTTGTCAAATTGACTTTACATTTGGCCGCTTCGCATTTCGCTCGGCGTACATAAAAGTCATGGTAAACTAATGCCGAGATTGAGACAGGAGCACGTTTATGAACACGATCACCGCGAAAGAAGAAATCTTGAGACTGGAAGAACGCCTTCGGGAAGCGGAACTAGGTCCCGATCCGAGTTTCTTTCAAGAATATCTCGACGACAAAGCAATCATGGTTTCTGGTGGCGAAGCGACTTTCACTAAGAAGAAAGTCGTCGAAGCGCACCAACCTGGCGCCGCTCCAAAGTTTCTCAATGTCACCATGACTGATATGGCAATCATCGACCATGAGCACGGAGCAGTCGTAACCTGCAAAGGCTCCTACGAAACTGCGATGGGTACTCACAATTTGAAGTTCATGCGCGTCTGGGTAAGGAAACCTGAAGGCTGGAGAATCGTTGCTGGAACAGTGACTTAGTTCTCAGTTTTACCTTCAACCTTTTCGATATCATTGTATTCAGTACCATGAAAAGTCCCGTTCTTTTTGATAACAAGGCGCGATCGCAGCGTCACAGTCTTTCGCTCGGTTCCAGAAGGAAAATCTAAAATTGATTTACCATCGAGTGATTCAACTGATTTTACAACCAGGTTATCAAACTCAGCGTTCCCTGATGAAGAGACAATCTTCACATCTTTGATTTTTCGCCCATCTTCGACATTGAAACTAAAAGTAGCTCCCATACTTTTAGGAAATTCGATATTCTTTTTGAAATTAGTCTTGATGAAAAGCTGTCCAATCCTGACTGCACCTCCACCTTTGAGATTTATGCAAAACTTTTCCCAGACTTCTTTTATAACTCTATTGCGCCAGCGATCCCAAATAATTGAATAATTACCGAAGCCTTCTTTAACACCAACCGCTTGCTCGACTCCGCCTTTTAAGTCTGGCATGGGAATTTCTTCAACGTCTGCTGCGAAGACCGGACGAATTCCCATCAAAGTCAGTATCAGTAAGGATTGAACGATTTTCTTAGACTTTGTCACCTGGGTTATTCTCCGCAAAACGTGCGGAGATTATACTCGCTATTCTCCGCAAAACCAAAATAATCTCCGCAAACTTTGCGGAGATTATTGCACTAACTTTTTTTCTGGCGGCAGATTCTATTTAGAAGCAGCTAATTCCAACTCTTTAATTTCCAACTTCTTCATTGAAAGAACGGCTTCCATAGCCTTTTCTCCACGTGCTGGATCTTTCATAATTTCATCCATTGCTTTGGGCACAATTTGCCAGGCAACGCCAAATTTATCTTTGAGCCAACCACATTGTTGAATCTCGCCGCCCTCTGAAAGTGCGCTCCAGAGCTTATCTATTTCGGCTTGACTATCACAACAAGCCGCAAGCGACATACCTTCGTTGAAATTAAATTCGTGAGGTCCTGCACTATCCATAGCCACAAAACCTTGTCCGTTTAGAGTGAAGGCAGAGTGCATAACTTGACCTTTGTGCTCGCCTTCTTCATAGCGGTGCATAAATTCGACTTCTGAATTGTCAAAGATTGAGGTATAGAGCCTGAGCGCTTCTTCGCATTTACCTACTTGTGGTCCGCAAAACATCAAGCAAGGACGAATCTTGTTTGCGGTATCGTGACTAAACAATTGCCAGGACACACCATGCTTATCTTGCACCCATGCATATTTTTCGGCAAAGAAATATTTGTCGAGAGGCATCAACTCAGAACCACCATCCATCAACTTCTTATGCAACTCGACCACTTTGTCGGCACTATCGAGCGTGACAAAAAGCGAAATACTGGGATTGATTTTGAAATGCGGTCCTCCATTCAAGCCCATGAGCTCAAGCCCATCAAGCTCAAACAAAGCAGTCATGACTGAGTCTTTCGGACGACCAGACGCCTTGGCGCTAGACTCACCATAGCGAGCGACGCTGCCCATTTTCGAGTTTGGAAAAATGGAGCAATAAAATTTTGCCGCGTCCTCAGCCTGATTATCGAACCACAAGCACGGTCTAATCTTGTCCATTTCCAACCCCCTAAATGTAATACGCCGGGAAATTAAAGTTCGATTAGTCTAACACTAAAAATCGCGCAGCGTGTCCGGAGATGCGTCTTCATCATCCACAATTCCGTCGTCCATAATACGGACAGGATCGTCTTTCAAGAGAAATCTCCATCGAATTTCAAATGGATGTTCAACAATAAAATGAGATTCCGACTTTTGCTTGTGAACTTCTGACCACCAGCCCATTTCGCCATGTCGTTGAGAACCAGCTTTGACCCATTCGGTCCACTTTTCGGGCTCGGTATCGGTCAAGGGCGGGTAATGAAAAATTTCAAGCGGTCCCGATGCAGCCTTTTCGTCGCCCGGAAATTCGACGCCTATTCCAAAAGATTTAAACCCTTTGATGTCGTCTGCATCGACAGTGTTGGTAAACTGCCACATCTTGTATCCATCGCGCTCAGTGAATCTCGATGGCACAAGACTGCCAGAGCTGCATCCCTCGGGAAAGAAATCTGTTGTGTGCAACAAGTCGCCGTGATGCTGATCGCTTATGGGATGAGGTAATTTGCGATGATGCGAAACGCGGACCTGCACTTGTCTTTGTAGCCATTTCTTTGTAGGTGTATGGACCACATAATCTTTATAGCTACCGCTTTTTACTGAAACATAAGTGGGATGTTCTTTGCCGTGATCCAAGGCAGACACTGGAAACGCAGACAGTCCTAAGATCGAAGCCGCGATCACTGCTACCGTTTTAAAATTGCGATTCATTTCGTTTCTGTTAGCCTGTCAGGAATTTGCTTCTAGTGCGCGCACAATTCCATATTAAATCAACTTTTGGCTCATCTTCGCGTTCATTTTCAAAAACATTGTCCATTAAAACTTCGCGCCAGATGACATCCTCGTCTGTAAAAACTTTGGCATGGACTTTTCCGCGCACATAACCATCGTGATCCATGAGCATGTAAGCATCAGCACTCAGGTCACCTCCAACGCGCAACACACCGTCATTGTAGTGCCCAAGCACAATTAGGTCGGCTTCGACATTTCCGAGCACCAAAACTGGTGCCCCAGCTTTGACTAGATTGTTCACCTTCAAATTGCCCTTAACGAAAAGCAGCGGACCAAAAGAAAGCGTTTCATTGAAGATATCGCCCTCTACCGTTAAATCACCTAGACAGACGAGCCCAGAGAGGCGATTGGCTACCACCCAGGGCGCGTCAAAGTCTAGCTTCAGATCTCCTTTCAAGTGAGTTCCATGGGGCAAAACTAGAATTTTGTGCGCCCCGTAACGAAGTGCATGGGGGCGCACGAATTCGGCAAAAAACTCTGGATAGGACATTGATTCTGGATCTAGAGGGATAGCGTCCTTAATAAAGGTCTCTAAATCGCCAGAGATGTCGCGGGTGAGCACGAGTTCGCCCAAGGGGGTGGGGTCGAACAGATGCACCGGGCTAATAATCATAACTTTCAACGTCCTTTCCAAAAGCTCACAATCCAACAAACCAGCCGAAAAGGAAAATTAGGAGGGTCCCAAAAGCTTAAAACCCACTAACTTGAAATTTTGCACCTAGACATTCTTGAAAACCTTTAACTATGATCCTCTTTATGACAAACGGAGCCACTACGACTCTGTCGCCCGCTTCGCAAATTCAAGACTATGCGAGCGGAAACAAGAAACCCGAAACAGCAAAGAAGTTTGGCAAAAGCTTCTGTATTGCAGCGACCATTTTTCTTGCCCTAAATGTGATACCACAATTCACAGATACCAAAAATCAAGTCTTCAATAAATTCGACCACCCCTGCAAAGGTAGCGTCTGGTATCTGGTCGACGACATGCGCACGACTGCATCGACCAAAGCAGACATTGCTCTACTCGGCTCATCATTGATGGTCGCCGCCATTACAAACGCTGATGCAACCGGCGACAACAAACAGATTGACCTCACTACTTACCACAAGGCAACTTACTTAGACAAACAGCTAAACAAAGGCACAAACTCTGTCAACCTGGCTGTTGCTGGCGAAATGCCATCCGACGCGCTGCTTATACTTAAAGCCACAATAGATAAACTCAAACCCGGTGCGACACTTGTTTACGGACTTGCTCCGCGCGATTTCATCGATCATGATTTCAAAAGTCCAACAGATTCTGAAGCCTATCAACTCTTGCATCGTGTTGTGCCAATGCAACAAGAATTGAGCGACAAATACAACGTCTCAATCTGGGAAAAGATGAACTTCTGGATTGAGAAATCTCTCTTTTTGAGCGATAACGCAATCGATATTCAAATGAAAATGTCAAAATGGAGCGATACTGCTATTGATACCATGTTTGGCAAGCTCGACGATTCGCAATATCTTGTTGGTACAAGATTCTGGGATCGCCAAAAGCTCATTCCATCTTACAAAATGGTAGAGCGCATTCCAAACGCTTTTATTCTTGAACCGGAAAATCTGACCAAGCCTCCAGTCTATGTCGATAACACAATGGAATATGTCATGCGTTATCGTCGACCTGACATGAAGGCGTTTGCTAATCAGGTATATTTCGTTCAGAAAATCGGCGAGCTCTGCAAAGAACGTGGCATCAAACTTAAGCTAGTAAATATGCCGATTACAGAGACAAATCAAAAGATTTTGCCTCCTGCGCTTTATCAAATCTATCTAACCAAGATGAAAGAACTAGCCACCGCTAACGGTGCGCAATTCATTGACTTTAATAACCATTCTGAATTCGTAAAATCAGATTTTAATGACGGAGTTCATATGAATGCCCGTGGCGCTATGAAGTTTGTGCAGAAATTAGCGCAGTTTTTGCGATTGAACTAGATAAATTGGTAAGGTTTACTGAAATATGCTGCCGGTGGCATATTTTAATGCGTTTTTTATGCTGCCAGTAGCATATTTACATTTTTCCCTGCCATCAAAATGTAAGTTCTAGCCCCAGTGTCATTAAATCAATTAGCCTTTATTCTTGATTTCATACTATAATTCTTTGAAAGGCGCTCCCAGAGCCGATATCCAAAGAATACAGGATCTATATTCAATGAATAACCGCCAGATGTTTTCAATAAAAGAAGCCGCCCTCGAAATGGGTCTGGACAAAAAAACGTTGCGCGAAAAAATCAAGAATGGCGAAATAAAAGTCGAAAAACGCATTGAAGGCACCAAGGAGAAATTCTTCGTAACTCGCAAAGAAGTAGAAAAATTCCTGGCAGAAAATGCCGGTAAAATGACTACAAATCAAAAACTCCAGACTATTTTCGACAATAGCGAAAGCATGTATTTCGGTGTCGACAATCTGGAGCCAGTCAAGCTTCAACCTCAAAGAAAGCGCCATGTCGCACCTAAACCCAAGCCTAAAGTTGAAACTACGCCTGAAGTCTCCAAAGAAATTAAAATCGAAGCAAGACAATTCGACGCAAGCGAATTACTCGACTTCGAACCACCTATAGCACCAAGTTCGGTGCCTGATGCGCCACCAGCCTTCATTTGGGATTTAGGTCCAGATAATGTTTATGACTTCGAGCCTACCAGAACGCTAGATGATGCCGAAAACGACCTCTTCGCTTCGCGTCCTTACGAAGCACCAAATGGTCTGGTTTCGAACTTTTCTCGTACACAAGCAACACAAGAGTCTACTGCCGAAGTGGAAAGCGTCTTGAGGACAATCTCTCAAGAATACAAACGCCGCTTGGATGAACAACGCCAAATCAATCAGTTCTTGCAGCTCGAACTAGCTCATGCCAAAAGTCAATTATTGCTTTTGCCTGACCTGAAAAAGCAAGCAGACGCGCTTTATCTTAAAGAGTTTGAAATTCAAGCATTGCGCAAACAAGTTTCTTACCTCAAAGAAGCTTACGCACAAGCAGCTCAAAATATTAGTGTTCAAGCCGAATATACCTATGTGTACGAAGAAGTCGAGAAAGTCCAAGGGGCAATCGATGTAGACGAAGAAAAAATTTCGTTGCTCGATGAAAGCGTACTGCCTGAGATGGATCGACAGATTCAAAAAATAAAACGCGTTCAAGAAGCCGAACAGTCGCTCGTTTTGGATAGACTCAAACTCGATGCCACCAAACGTCAGGACCAGAATCAGAGTCTTTCTTCGATGAAATCAAAAATCGATGAACTTGAAAGCATGATTGCCACCATGAGCCTGCAAGTCGAAGAGCAAAAGCACGTTCAAATTGAAGTGCAATCAAAAACCCAAGAACTGGAGAAAGCTCCCGTAAAAAAGCCCTGGTGGAAGGTACTTCTGGGTCTCTAGACCTCGGGGACCTGAGTAGCAACGAGTAAGTCACTGCAATGTTTTGATATATCTTGCCCTTCGCGCCTGAATTGCAAGTCTCGATAATAGAGGGCTGAGCCCACAAGAATAATCCCTGTGGACAGAATACTCAAAATTGTGCCGACGGCTGTCTCAATGGCAGCCAGATGCAGCGGCATGTCGCCGCGCGTTTGCCCGCCATGAGAGAAACTCTCGAACATCTCCATTCCGATAAGCGGCAAATAAAAGGATAGGCAGACAGCAAAGGCCGACATGCACAAAAGACAAATAAACGAACCACTACGCCACCAGTACGGACTGACCAGTTCGTATCCGCGCTCCAAAATCTTGACAATACCAACGTCTTCAAGAGATACCAGAACAAACCAAACCGCCGTCAAAACAAGCGACATAGCGCCGATGACCGTACCTGCAATGATTATTGAAAAGAAGCCTGTAACAGCGATTATTCGCAAGATATTTTTACCAAACGCTAGAAGTAAGACGGCTCCTAATGTTGTCGCCACAAAAATAATGGTAGGCAAAACAAAGCCTACCGTGTAGACGATCATAATGCGCCATTGGTGCTTGCGGGCGAATTTGTAGGCAATCTCAAACTTGGAATCGACTAAAAAAGTGTCGCGAAGCAAGGCCACGCAGCGCAAAGCCAGTTCCCACTGACTCAAAATAAAAAGAATGGCGAAGCCGAAAAGAATGCTTAGATGGAGGGCAAAGCCCTGCATATTGCCGCCGCCCTTGATGAAAAAGAGCCAGGTCCACTCCATACCGGTAATTGAGATACTAGCAAAGAGCGAAGGCCAAAACAGCTTACCCACAAAATGGCGCCAGTTGGAGCGAAAGATACGAAAAGCAACGCCGACCAAATCGCCCAGGGTAGCGGGTTTTTGGGGCATAAACTGCTCTACATTCAGGTCAGTTGGCGTCATAGTCTGTATAATAAGTACTCTCTTTCATATTCCCTCTTGCCATATCGCTACGCAAACGTATAATGAGGCGCATCGAAAAACGCACTTACCTGGACCCAATACACCAGGATATAACTCTGAACCGAAAGGTGCCAGCCGAGCGTCTGATTATGGACCTCATCGACACCGAAGAATTTCAGCGCCTGCGTCGCGTGCAGCAACTGGGATTATCGCATTTTACTTTTCACGGGGCTGAGTGCTCGCGTTTTGCGCACTCAATTGGGGTTATGCACATTGCCTCCCAGCTCTATCACCATTTGATTCAGTTCGAAGAAAACGAAAGCCTCAAAGACAAGTATCCACTTATTCTTGCATCAGCGCTATTGCACGATATTGGACACGGTCCTTTTTCGCACGTCACTGAAAAGATTTTGAATTACGATCACGAAGAGTGGTCGTGTCGCATTATTAGCGGCAATACGCAAGTAAATAAGGTACTCAAATCATTTACTGAATATCCCAACCTCGCTCAGGATATTGTGAAAGTTCTGAAGAAAGAGTACAAGCCCAAATACATTTCGCACATGGTATCAAGCCAGCTAGATTGCGACCGCTTCGATTATTTATTGCGCGATAGTTATACCACTGGTACCAAATATGGTTTATTTGCATTGCAGCGAATCATTCGCTCAATGGAAATCGACGAAGAGAATGACCGCATTATCGTAGTAGGCGAGAAAGGGCAGATCGCTGTTGAAGACTATCTCTTCGCCCGTTATTCTATGTATGCTCAAATCTATTATCATCGCAAAAATTTAGCTACACGTTGTCTTTTGAGCAAACTCGTAAAACGCGTAAGACACGTTATGGAAAATAGAGAAAAGCCAATTTGTTTCGTTGACGAGCCCACTGAAAAATGGCTCAAAGGGCTGCCTTTGACCGAAGCAGACTATTTAAAGTTAGATGATTATCAAATGAATTATCACATTAAGCGTTGGACCGAAGATAGCGATCCAATCCTGTCCGATTTATCCAAGCGCTTCTTGCACCGCCGACTTTTCAAAGCAATCCGAATCAATACCAAAGATACAGAACGCATAAAAACAATCGAACGCGAAGCTGCGCGCCTAATCAAAGATATGGCAATGGATCCCGAATATTACATCGGAATCGAATCGACCGGATTTCGTCCTTACGACTATTACAGACCTGACGACGATCATCCTCAGACCAATATAGTGGTCAAAGTAGAAGGTCACAACACAGTTGAATTATCTAAAATTTCACCTGCTGTAGAGGCGCTGGTCAACGGCAATTACGAATCTTTCTGGTTGGTTTATCCCGAAGAAATTGCCGACCGCATTGAAGTTGTAAAAGAACACATTCCAGTTGTATAACCACAAGCAAAAGAGGCACCAGCAATGTTCGACACGCTGACAGACAAATTACACTCTACTTTCAAGAACCTCACAGGCGACTCAAAGCTAAGTGCCGAGAATATTGAAGATGCAATTCGCGAAGTGCGCAAGTCTCTACTTGAAGCTGACGTAAGCTTGAAAGTGGTTAAGCTGTTTATTAGTCGTGTGAGACAAAAGGCACTGGGAGCGGAAGTACTTGAGTCTGTTACACCCACCCAACAATTTATCAAAATAGTATACGACGAACTTGTCATTATATTTGGCGGCGAAAATGTGCCTCTTAAAACAGAAGGAACACCCGGCATCATAATGCTTCTCGGGCTGCAAGGCGCTGGCAAAACTACTGCCACAGCTAAACTTGCAAACAAATTGAAAAGCGAAGGGATGAAACCACTTATGGTGGCATGCGACGTGCAACGCCCAGCCGCCATTAAACAGCTTGAGACACTGGGACAACAGGTCGGCGTCCCTGTTTTCACCATCCCCGATAGCAAAGACGTGCAAGATATTGCCGAGAAAGCAATCAAAAAAGCGAAAGAAGAAAACCTGAGCCCGGTATTACTCGACACAGCCGGTCGCTTACAAGTAGACACCGAGCTCATGGCAGAGCTTTTACTTTTAGATAGAGCACTTGAGCCAGCAGAAAAAATCTTGGTTGTAGACGCGATGACCGGTCAAGAAGCAGTAAACGTTGCTGAGACTTTCAATACCCAGCTCGACATTACCGGTGTTCTATTAGCCAAGTCAGACGGAGATGCTAGAGGCGGTGCGGCCCTTTCGGTACGAGAAGCCGTGGGCAAACCCATTAAATTGATTTCTACTGGCGAGAAGATGGAAGACCTCGAAGCATTCTATCCAGACCGCATGGCAAGCCGCATTCTAGACATGGGCGACGTGTTGTCGCTTATGGAAAAAGCCCAGAAAAATATCGACGAAAAAGATGCCGAGCGCCTGGCTAAAGAGATGATGCAAGGCGATTTTTCACTTGAAACATTTATGCAGATGCAAAAAATGATGAAAAAGATGGGTCCTATGGGCGACATCATGAAGATGATGGGTATGGGAAACATGTTCGGCTTGGATTCATCCAAACAAAAATTGCTTGCCGATGAAGGCGAAGTGATGATGAAGCTCTACGAAACCGCAATAAATTCAATGACGAAAGAAGAGCGTAAAAACCCAGACATCATTGACTTCAAACGCAGACGTAGAATCTCTAAGGGTTCAGGACTTAAAGACAATCAGCTTGGACAAATGCTCAATCAATTCCAGATGATGCGCCAGATGTTCAATATGATGCGCCCCATGATGGGTGGTGCAATGGGCGGAGGTCTGCCCGGCATGGGCGGGATGCAAATGCCGGATCTAGGCAGCCTCCTCAGTGGCGGCGGAATGCCAAAGATGCCAAAAATGCCACCAGGTATGAAACCTGGTCAATTGCCTCCTGGATTTCCACCAATGCCTCCTATGGGTGGCGGTGTAGGCGCAGGAAATGCAGGCAAGAAGTTCAAGAAGCGTCGTCGCTAAAAGCCCACCCAGACAAAAGCTTAAACAGCACTAATGCCAAACTGTTAAGCAGCCCTTAAAAGCCCAGCTTATTCAGTAGTATTCCGATATTCATCTGTTAAAATACAATTCTTGCCAAATATAGAAACCAAGAGGAAATTGCAGTGGTTAAGTTAAGGCTGAAGCGCACTGGCGCTAAGAAAGCCCCTCATTATCGAATCGTCGCCGTGGACATGCGCGTGCGTCGCGATGGAAAACCTATTGAAGAGATTGGTTATTACAACCCTCGCTCTAAAGAACTTAGACTTGATAAAGAAGCAGTACAAAAATGGATAAAAAACGGCGCCCAGCCCAGCGAAACGGTGGCTACTTTAATCAAAAGGGCAGAGGCTCAGGCCGCTTCCCAAGCAAGCTAGTTGAAACAACCGCGCCCGAAGATTTAGCCGAATATATCCTCCAGGTTTTGGCACGCGAACCTGATACATTGCAATTTGAGCGTAAAAGCTTTGGACCGCGTCGTTCACGCTTAGCAGTTACTTGCGACCCCATTGTTACTGGTCGCCTAATCGGCAAAGATGGCAGAACAATCACCGCATTGCGCTCGCTAATCAAGGCAGCCTCTGGTCGTTACGGCAAACGAGTCGACATCATAGTCTCTTGAGCGAACAAATATCTGACCAAAACAAAGATCTTCTGGAGCTTCTAGTTGAAGGCAAGGTCATTTCTCAAGCGCAGGCATCTCTTGTGCGCACTGACCACGAAGCAACCGGCATGACATTTGAAGAAATTCTAGTAGCTCGCTCGTGGGTGAGCGAAGCGAAGCTCTCAGAGTTAGCGCCAACGCAATCTGAATTAACCTTGAACCCTGATTCAGTTGATCGCAAACCACCCACTTATCAAGAAAACTTGAAGCGATATCGCCAGATTATGGCTGAGATTCTAGGAGAATCTTCAGAGTAATGAAAGGCGAAAAACTAATATCGACTCTAACAATATTTGCGTTACTGTCAATTAGACCTGCACTAGCCACGCCTGAGCAAGGCATTATTGAGTTCAACAAAAAGAACTACAAGGTAGCTCTGGTTCAATTTAGTGAACATCTGAGAACACATCCAAACGATCTGAACATACTTTATTATGCTGGAGTGTGTTATCAGCTAAGTGGCAACAACGGTGAAGCTCTCAGACATTATAGAAAAATTCTCGACCTAGATCCAAAATCAAAACAAGCAAGTATGGTTCGTCCATTCCTGGCTCGCCATGGTATCACTTCTGGTGCGTCAGCCTCCCAATCAAGTGCAACCAAAGGCAAAACCTTAGACCCAAACAATCCTTTCGATGCAGTGGAATTGGCTCGCTCACGCCCTTTTGAAGAGCGACTCATTATTGTGAAACCAAAATTCGGTCACCCCCCGGTCAATCCTGCAACTGTGCAAACGGTCAAAGAAGTTATAAATCGCTTGCCTGATCACCTTTATCAAATTTTAGATGAATGCAAAGCGACTATAACTATTGCCCCAAACTTAATTGATAAATGGCCTGGAACTGCTGATGGCGACAAACCCAAAATCTATAACGTGACAATGGGTGAAGAAGGTGGACGCACGTATGACGCCGATATTCACATCTACGAACGCGAGGCAATTCGAAACACGAATCAATTAAAAGATATGCGCAGTCAGGCTGAAATTCGCAACTGTCTGCTGTGGGTGATAGCTCACGCTCTGGATCATTGCATGGGAAACTATACGACCACGCCTAAATTTGTGGAGGCACATAAATTAGATGTGGAAAATTCAGAGCTTCGCAAGCTGAATCCATATATGTCATACGACTCGACAGAAGGAAGTGCCGGGGTGGCTTCCGTTCTTCTTGGGTCTACCGAGCCGTTGGCGGTACAGGCCACCACTTACTTTACACGGTTAAAAGTACTGGTAAAAGCCAAACTACGGATTTAATAAGATATAGACAAATACGAGCTATTTGTTTGAGCGAGTATATTGAATTTTTTTATTAACGTAATTGCTGTATTCGAGCGCCAATTGAAAACCCAATACACCATCCATGATACCACCACGTAAAATGTATCGATAAACGAAAGTCCATATTGGTCTTGCAAAACAAACAAGGGCATTGTTGTATTTATTTTTGTGCTCTCCAACACCGCTTGCCGCTTGTTTTTTATATTCTTCAGCAGAAAGTCTGGCATATTTTTCCATCGCCTGACTGAACTCTTCCACAGAATTATAGCCATAATGCAGCATATGATTATGCAATGTGCGTACTGGTCCAGAAATTTTTATGGCTTCATGCACCATTCTATTATTGAATTGACCGCTACCTTTTTTTATCAATCTAAGCTGAGCATCTGGATAAAAGCCGCCAAAGCGCACTTGCGTGTTGCCTATTAGTAAAACTCGGGGCAGCTTATATCCATCGAATTGATTTATTGCACCACTATTTTTTAGCTCTAGAATTTCACTCTGCAACTCGGGCGTTAAGACCTCATCTGCATCCAGACTCAAAACCCAGTCACTTGCGGCAAGCTCTATGGCAAAGTTTTTTTGTGCTGCGTATCCGAGCCATTCTTGAAAGAGACAGCGTGCACCATGACTCTCTGCCACACTCACAGTTTGGTCAGTTGAACCTGAGTCAACCACGATAATTTCATCGGCAATTGATTTCACGCCATCCAGTACCATGCCGATTTTTTTCTCTTCGTTTTTTGCAACGATTACGACCGAGATCGGCATAGTTAGTACTTATCGCTTAAATTTAATCACGTTGTTGGTAGTGTCTATTGTATATCTCCAATCGCCAAAGAACGATTGTCCCAGAAGACCTTTTTTCACTCCAAGCTCTTCAATTACCGATACTTGAAAATTAGTTTTTTCAATTGGTCCCATTTTGATCGAACGCACAGGAAAATTGAGAGACTTAGTATCACCTGATACACCGCCCCTGTAGCCTTCTTCAGCGTCATCTGGAATGGGCAGATTAATTGCCTTTGCAATTGATTTGCTCAAAACAACACCTGCAGCACCAGTATCAAAATACATTTGTGTCGGCCTGCCATTAATTAACACTGAAACGACCATTTCTCGACCTTCACGAGTGAAGGGTACTTCAGCGTTTGACTCACGTTGTTTATAGATAGAACCTGCGCTTTGTCCGCCACTTCTGGTGAAGTGGATTGCACCAGTTTCTGGATTGGAATCAGTTTCAACTGTGTAGTGAAATGCCTTAAAAAAGTTTTGTCCAAGCAGAGGATCTGTGGGCAAATTCTTTTGCACTGTAATAGGAAAGTTTTTGCGCTCGATATTTCCTATTTTGACTGTAGTGCGCACAGTCCATGTAGGTTGCGCCCCTGAAGATCCCACACCAATTGCCATGCCTGTGGGCTTGGTGGTTGGATTGGGAATTCCAAGCTGAGCCAGATGATTGAAACCAAAGGCACATGATTCTGCTCCGGTATCAAAAATAACTGGTATGGAGCGATTGTTCACATAAGCATCTACAAATAAGTGATCGCTGCCTCTACGATAAAAGCGCACGCGCGTATTAGTTGGAAGTGAGCTGATGTCGCCAGAAGGCTCGTCATCCTCTTGAGTGGCACTACTTCTTCTCATTGTTGCCGTGCCAGCCGTACTATTAGCAGCGGTATTACTAGCGGTATTACTAGCGGTGCCTGTAGAAGAGGAACGAGATTGGGTTGAAGAAGTATTAGAAATCGTTCTAATAGCACTTCCGCCTTTTTGTGCTAGTTGTTCCAAACCTTTCAGCGCCTGCTTAGCCGCCAAACCGGTAGGTGAATTTGCTGAGATTTGAACTGCACTAAGGTAATAAGATTTAGCATTATTGAGATCTTTCATGTTGTAGTAGCAAGTGCCAAGACAATAATAAGAGTTTTGATCACGAGGATTTTCTCTCAATGCTTGCTCAAAAGACGCCACCGCACGAGCATATTGCCTTGCCTGCATCATTTGCATTCCGTCCTTGTAATTGGATCCTGCAAATGCTGGTAGCACCACAGGTGAAACCAATCCCAAACCGAAACTAAAGCTGAGCAATGCGGCACTAAAAACTTTTCTTGCTTTCATTTTGCACTAAGCTCCTACATGCGAAGCGACTATGTTCTTTTGAATTTCTTGAGTTCCTTCCAGAATTTCAATCACTTTAGAATCACGATAGAGTTTTTCCATCGGCTCTTCTTCGCTTATACCAAGTGTGCCATAAATTTGTGCAGCTTCACCAGAATAGAGCCGAGCCACGCGAGCAGCAAACAATTTGCACATGGCTGCAAATTTGAGAAATTCGTCCTGCGCTTCGTCTTTGCTCCAGGCAGCCCGATAAGTCAAAAGTCTTGCAGCACTGGTCTCAGTGGACATGTCAGCCAGTTTCCATTGAATAGCTTGAAACTTGCCTATAGTCTGTCCGAACTGCTCTCTTTCATTAGCTCTTTGAACAGAATACTTAATTGCTTGTTCACAAATTCCAAGCGCACCTGCTGCAAGCAGCACCTTGCTCAAAGACAAGGCATAATCGATTGCATCATCTGTGTTTTCTGCCTGGCACAAGGCGGACTTGTCGTCTAATACATAAGATGAAAATTCGATATCAGTTGTGCTGGCTGATTTCAGACCCAATTTTTGTCTGTCCTTGATTACACTTACGCCACTTTTGCTCGTGAGGTCAACAATCCAAATTTGATTCTTGCCGTCGGTTCGGGTCAAAACGAGCGCAACATGCGCCAAGTCTCCATTTACAACCCAGGCTTTTTTACCATTTAACTTGTTAGATTCAGCCGTGGTTTGAACCAGTGAAAAATCACTACCAGCCCGTTCTTCACCAAAAGCCAAAGTGGCAAAAGACTCACCTCGACTCAAAAGCGGCAAGAAGCGCGACTTTTGCTCGTCTGTTCCATATCGCCAAATGAGATGGCAAGCGCTCAAGTGATTGGCTAAAACAAGCGAAAGCCCAGCGTCGTTCATTCCAAGCTGTTCTGCCAGAATAGCTGCATATACAAAAGTTTTACCGCCCCCGCCATACTCATGAGGCAAGCTAGTGCCTATTAAGCCTGACTGCGCAATCAGAGACAGTGCCTCCTTCTGCTTCTCTTTGCTTGATTCCAAGTCACTAAATATTCCGGCTGAACAAAGCTTTTCATCTACAAAAGCCTTACAGGACGACTGATACTGGACTTGCTCCGAACTTAAAAAGGTGTTCACCATTTAACTCCAAATAACTAAGCTTTTGATACTTAAGCTATTCATTCTATCAATAAGGAAGCCGTGTTTGCTAACCTATTGTAATGGCAATCAAATTTCTGCAAAAGTTCATAAAGGGCATGTCTAAGGCATTCGAAGAGAAGCCGCAAATTGAGCCTGACGATTTTGAACTAGAGCATTTCCTCTTCTATCACGGACTTGCTGGCACAACACCTGTGAATCAGCGCAAATTCAAAGATGTCAAAGCCGATATCAATCTAGCTTTCAACAATCAAAGCAGTGTTCAGTTGGCTGCCGCACTAAAAATTCCGCCACTATGGTGGGAAGAAAAACTAAGAGTTATTTTTCAAGAACATTCGCCCGAGGCAACGGTAGCGCTTATTTGTCCCGATCTTTTGATGCACGAAGACTGGCAGGTTCGCGCAAATAGCTCAAATATGCTTGCTTTCATAAAAGCTACTGATCAAATAGAGGCTCTAATAGAGTCCATTGATGATACCGCCATTAATACCAAGACAGCATTCTGCCATCAGATAGTAGCGCTGGCAAAACTGGCTCAAGGTCTAAGCGAAGAACAAGCCGCAAACGCAGAGGCGACCTTATTTAAGTATTTGCAAAGTCCCGATTCCTGGATGCGTGTCGATTCAACATCTGCTGTCTGTCAGTACGGACAAGAAAAATCCGCCTCTCTTAAGCCGCTTCTAGAGACACTTTGTGAGCCTCACTTATTGAGCGACTATTGCGCTGTCGTAGCCTCGCGCACAATCAAACCTCTTGCCTTGCTGGAAAATACTTCTGACGAAACTTCAATTGCAGCAGGCGCTTCAATGGTTTCAGGTTTACTACAAGCAGATAAGGGAACTTTTGGTAGTGACTGTATCAAAGAAGTCGAACTGAATAAATGTCTCGATTCAATGATAAAAATAGCTTCGACGCACGACTTTGAAAACAAGTCATACTGGGCGACTTTATTAGTTTCGTTGCGCGATTTGAGTCATTATTTAAATCAGGAAAGCAAAATAGATTTTGCCGACAAAAAAATACAATCTACAGTTGCACACAAATTAGCCGACAGCTCAAAACCGCATGAGCAGCGCAATTCAATTATTTTGGCGGGCGATTTAAAGCAAACCGATTCTGTCGATCAACTGCTCCGATTCTTACAAAAAGATTTTGTTTTCCTGGACGAAACAATTGATGCCCTTGGAAAAATTGGTGACAATCGAGCCTCTGAGCCACTTTTAAAGCTGGCATCGCAATTGGTCGATTTGGATGAGCGCACAAGCAAAGGCATATCGGCACAACCACTTCTGCAAGATCACCAACCCGAAATTAAAACATATTGGCGCATCTTGCAAAATCTGGAAAATCTATCAAATCAAGCCGCTCTTGATTTTTTAGTCAAACAAAGCGCCGATGTCGCACCCGATAAGCGATTAGCCGCCCTAAATTCTATGGTAGCGGTTAAATACGCTATGCCAAAAGCTCCTATGGCAAAAGTCGCTGAGCGATTAGGCGTGCTTTTAACTGACCCATCTCTTGAAGTTCGCACAAAAGCAGTAGCTGGCATTGGCACACTTGGCATAAAAGACGAAATCCCGCGCCTGGCACAACTTACCAGCGCCAAAGAAGTTTCTTTTGCTCGCCAGGTTTTTCAAACATTATCAGAACTTGCCCGCTCTGGGCACAAAGTTGAAGTGGAAGCAGCTCTGCGCCAAAAGCTTAAGTCGGTCATGGATCCACACTTAAGTCACAAATTGAATACGCTCATAGAAAGCTTGTCTAACACTTAGTCCATAAGGCGTGATAGATTGAGAAAAGCGGTATCCAATCGAAAGTAGGGAGATATCCGTGGACAAAGACCCCAAAGAAGCTGGATCTGGTTCTCACGTACAGCATCATAATTATCGAATTCTTCAAGACGCAATCGGCGACAATATTCCGTCGTCCCCCAAGTTCAAACAACCAATGGTGTTCGACATCTTGCTTGCCGTCGGGCTTTTAGTCGCTGTGGGCGGTTTTACAAGCGGTTTAATTCGTATTTACGTGACACATGTCGCCAAAGACAACATAAACCAGCACAATTACAAAGCTGCAATCAATATCTTAAAACGCAATCCAGTGCCCGATTTCTTCTCCGGCTTTGGCTCAGACCCCAACGAATTGCTTAACCAGGCGCTCTATTTAGACGCAATAGAAAAGCTGGAAGAAGACCCAAATAATCAGACTGCCATAAATCAACTGAACAAAATCAATGCAGGCTCACGTTTTTTCAGTCACGCCCAACAACTTATTGATGAAAAGACAGTACCTTCAGAAATTCAGCTTCAACAATCTGTAACCAAAGAAGGCGAAGCCGTAGAACCCAAGAGCGAAGAAAAGCTCAAAGAAATGCTCGACGAGCCCGAAGACTAGTTAAACTGTATAACTTTTAGCCGATGATGCCTTTGTAATCTTCGCTAGACATGGTCTGATCCAGTTCTTTGGTATCAGCCATTTTAATTTTGATCATCCAACCTTTGCCGTAACAGTCGAGATTAACGAGTTCGGGTTGAGATGTTAATTCGTCATTGATTGCGACCACTTCGCCTGATACTGGCGAGAAAAGGTCGGACACAGATTTTACTGATTCAATAACGCCGAATTTGTCATCCAAGCCTAACTTGGTGCCAACACTGGGAAGCTCTACAAATGTGACATCGCCTAACTGATCCGCAGCAAAAGCAGTGATGCCCACAATGGCAGTGTCACCTTCAACTTTCACATATTCGTGGCTCTTAACATATTTAAGTTCTTTTGGATAAGCCAGCATTGAGTCGCCCATGAATTGAAAACCTCCAGCCTTATGGCGGGTCGAGGAACCGATATCTAGATTTTAGCTAAAATATCAAGCTTTACACGCTTGACATCCAGCTATTTATTCTCGGGCACATGTTCAAGGTTTACACGTCTATATATCAACTGTCTAGAAAGGACATATCATGAGTAAGAACAATCGAAAACTGAACCGTCTGATGGACCTCTTGGCCCTTACCAGTGTTCTAGTGTCCACCGTCTGGTTAATTGAAGTGTGCTTATAATAGTAGGACAAAACCGACTGCCAGTTAATGGCAAAGGTGCCTGCTTAAATGGACTTCGACCTGACAGGAATACTAGCTGTAGGGGGCTTCTGGCTCGTCGTACTGGTTGCTATCCTGAAAGGTCCCATTACTAAATATCTAGAACAAAAGACGCCCACAGACAGCGCCGAAGTTAAGGCGCTCAATGAGCGCATAAGCCACCTTGAAGCGATGGTTGCATCGATGAGCAAAGAAATGCTCGAACTCAAAGATACAACCGAATTTGCTCACAAATTATTGACCGATTCCTCGCGAGAAGTCTCAAACTTAAACAAAAGCCTGGCGGAGGGCGGGCTTCTCGAGGGAAAGTCACAAGAAACAAAGACTCCTGAGTCTAGCAATCCTGGCAAAATAAAACTTGTCACCACCGACGGTGTCAATGTAGAAGCGCCCGAAAACGCCGGTGAAATTTTAAGCGAACACACAATTCGCTTCGAGCGCATGATTGATGCCAAACCTGACAAGGTCTGGCAATATCTAACTCAGTCAAAATTTATTGGCGAATGGCTCGACAAAGGATCGATTGAGCCAAAAATCGGCGGCAAAGTTGACCTTACTTTCAATCAAAATGAAGTTGAAGGACTAGTTGGCTGGTACGAAGACGAGCGCGGACTTTCTTATTCGTTTGTCGACAAGAAAAATGGCGTCGAATCAATTGTCGCAATCGAACTAACTCCAGTTGGCGATAAAACTAAGCTAGTTTTAAAACATAGTCGTCTGCCAAGAAAGTTAATGGCCGACTTTATGGCTGGCTGGCATGCGCACTTAGATATTCTTGTTGCCAAAATTTCACGCATCGCGCCACCAGATTTTCGCAAAAGATTCATTCAGCTTTTGCCTTTCTACACAGCATTGGTGCTCGCTTTTGTAGCCCCTCTTGCAGCTCAGGCATCTGGCGATAACGGAACGTATCAAGCGTTAAGTGCTGAGCGAAATAGGTTATTGCAAAAATACGACGACTTGCGGCGAGACACAGAAAACATTCAAAAGAAAATGGACTCGCTTAAACGAGATGAATCCAAAGAAGCCGAGCGTGCCTGTGATCAATTAGACGACGCATTGAAGCAGGACTATCGTGAAATGAAAGAATTGGAAGGTCAGATTCGCGATTTCGATAACGCTCTTCGCTAATCACCTGAATTGCTAGGTTCATTCCATTCGCCTACAGCGCCAAGTTTTTTGCATCCGCAAACGCTTGTCCTCACTGCCTCTTAAAATGCCAACGTAAGACTTTCCATCTGTTTTTACTACCTGCTGACAGGCTTTCGGTTTCGCCGCTCAATCTACCAAGGCGTTCATCAAATAGTAAATTCTGGCATAATTTCTTACACGCGCATCTGGAAACCCGGTTACAGCAGGCGTTTCGAAACAGATATTTTGGCTACTCTATAGGCAGCGAAAATGGGACGCAATCAACGCAGCAAAAAAAATGTCCGGAATTTAGACGCGTTTATAAAACGGGCGTTTCACAACAGTAGCATCAACTGCGGTATCACGAATTGAAATCTGCAATTTGGTTCCGATTTCAGATTGGTCTGAATCGATTAATGCAAATGCTATCGGATAACCAACGTGAATGCCTTGTGAGCCGCTTGTGACTACACCGATTTCTTTGCCGTCTTTAGTGACTTTATAGCCTTGACGCGGAAGTGCTTTGCCTTCGGCCTTGAGACAAACTATTTTCTTTTTGACGCCACCATCAATTTGTTTTTTGAGAGCTTCGCAACCAAGAAAATCTCCTTTGGCTACTTTGACGCTCCAGCCAAGACCAGCTTGAATGGGGCTTATATCAGCTTCGAGTTCATGGCCGTATAAAGGAAGAGCAGACTCAAGTCTCAGAGTGTCACGAGCACCAAGACCACATGGTTCGAGACCTTGTTCTTTGCCAGTTTCGAGCAATTTGGTCCAGAGCCATTCTGATTTGTTGGCTGGAACGATGATTTCAAAACCGTCTTCGCCGGTATAACCAGTTCTGCCAAATCCGACTTTGACACCATCGATAGTTGCTTCACCATAAGTAAATGACTTCATTGCCTCGACCTGATTTCCAGCCAGCTTAGAGAAAATCTTGACTGCCTCAGGTCCTTGAATGGCTATCAGCCCGAAATTATCAGAAACGTTTTGCAATTTGACTGAAGAAAATTTGGCTTTATGCTCGTTTATCCATTTCCAGTCTTTGTCGATGTTGGAGGCGTTGACAATGAGCAGATAATTTTCTTCGCTCATACCTTCGCACCCAATGGTGCCAGCAGATCTGCGATAAACAATTAGGTCGTCAACGGTGCCGCCGTCTGGCATGACCAACTGTGAATAAATGGCTCGATTTGCTTCTGTGAGCTTGCTCAGGTCATTGGCAATCAGATACTGAATAAATTCAAAGGCACCGTCGCCAGTGACAATAAATTCGCCCATATGACTGACGTCGAAAAGACCGGCCTTGGTTCTGGTGGCATTGTGTTCAACCACAATAGATTTGTATTGGACAGGCATGTTCCATCCGGCAAAATCGACCATACGAGCGCCCAGTTTGCGGTGAGCGTCGGCGAGAGGCGTTTCTTTCAAGGTTGCAGTTGACATATAAAATGCTCCAGATCTGATATCAAATTTATATATCAATAAATAGGATGCCGCTTTGAGATTAATTAATTTTGGGCATTATCAGGAACAATTTTGATTTAAAAAGTTCTTTAGGCTTATTATTGGTTTCACAGACTTCTTTAATTTTCTCTAGAATAGGTAGATTACAAGTGAAAAGAATTACCACAAAAGCCCTGACCCTGGCAGTTGCTCTGGTCGCTGGACTTCAATTTGGTCTGCAACCCGCTCAAGCTGAGACGTATCATGCAAGTGCTTCAAAAAAACAAACCACTATTAAAAGTGGAACTTACTGGCAGCGCCACCCCAAAGTGAAAAGTGCTGCAGTAGGAGCCGGTGTCGGCACCGCAGTTGGAGCTGTAACAGGACTTGTAACCAAGAAAGGCGTTGTTAAAGGCGCTGCGATTGGTGCTGGTACCGGTACTGGCGTAGGCTTGCTGCAATCGAGCCAGACTATGAAACGACATCCAATAGTTAAGGATGTGGCTCAAGGAACATTGGTTGGCGCAGGACTTGGTCTTGCCGGAACCAGTGGACACGGAAAATACAAGAAATCCGCCAAAATCGCCGCAGCCGGTGCTGCAGTCGGTTTGGGAGTGGGACTCTTTAAAAACCTTCGCTAATTAAGTTAGCCCGAGTTCGTGAGTAGGCAAGCAGTGCTGTAAAATAAGCACTGCTTGTTTTTTTTCTGACTTGTATGTTTGGTGACCCATGAAAATTTTATTGCGAGCCGACGCTTCCGAAAATCTTGGAGCAAGTCGAGCAATGCGCTCCATAGTGCTTGGCGGTGAATTCGCAAGGCGTGGACACGATGTCACATTTGCTAGCTTAAAAGGTAGTTTCGATTTATTACCGCTGAACTCTAATGACATCGCATATAGTGGCATCAGAAAAATTGAGTTAGAAGAAACAGAACTGATGGACACCAAGGCATTAAAAGCTAAATCAACAAAAGGGGCTTATGACCTGGCTTTTGTCGATGGACCCCATCTATCGGAAAAATATGAAGAATCGCTAACCTCCATCTCAAAAAGCCTCGCTGTGTTAGACGATGCACCGTCTAGAAAACACTTGGCCAAAATTCTAATAGATCCAGCATTTGGAAGACGCCCCGCCGAATACAAAGACTTGCTTCCTCATGACGCCTCTATTTTGACAGGGGCTAGATTTGCTGCACTCAGACCTGAATTTTTAGAGATGCGTCCTAAAAGTCTTGCACGCAGAGGCAAAACCAAGGCGGCTATGCGTGATTCAAAGCATATTGTGATTCATTTTGGTCTTTCAGACTCAAATAATTTGACTTGCAAAATCCTTGAAGCACTTAAGCAAGTCGAAATTCCAATTGAGACGTCTGTTGTGATAGGTAGAGTCAACTCGCACCAAGCGGAGATCGAACAAGCGAGCAATTTGCTGAAGCAAAAGGCGCAAGTTTTAATCGGACATGAAGATATGGCATCTTTGCTGCGCGACTGCGACCTGGTGATAGGTATCCCTGGCAACAGTGCGTGGGAGCGATGCTGCATGGGAGTGCCTTCATTTCACGTGGCAGCTAACGCAGTGCATGAAAGTATCAACAAAAATATGGCAGGTATTGGCGCCATTTTCGACCTTGGTTCGCATCAAAACTTGTCACCAGATGCAGTGGCAAAGGAAATTACTCGCCACTTTACCGATGAGCTTTTGCTTGTAACTATGAGTCAGTCAGCAGCGCTATTGTGCGATGGAAATGGGGCTAACCGAATAGTCGAACATCTGGAGTCGATTAATTGAACCCTTGCATATTTTCAGGCACAATTAGCATCACGATACTTTCGTGTTTTCTGATTGCAAGACAGGGATTCATTCAAAACCAGACTGAGTCAGCGCTATTATTCACAGGCGCTGGATTGTTCATTACTTTTGCGGGATATTTCCTAAATCTGTGGACTAAAAAATCTCGCACGCTCATTACTATTTTGCTTTTGTTTGTACTGGTGTTACTTGGCAAACTGGTGCCGAATGTGCCTATCCTTGCCTGGATTGTCGCTGGCTCCGGCGGAATTATGTATTTGATTGCACTTATAAAAGAATATGCGACCAAAACTAATATCGCACCAACGCTCAAGACTATGGCGGTTGCTGTAATACTTGGAGCATATGTGGGTGGATTGGTCTTCTCTTCTAAATATCACGATGCCTATTTCCTTGAGAAACTAACTTTTGGTCCTCCCTTCGACATGGGCACCGACACTTTATTTCACGCTACTCTGGCAAATATGATTGCCAATCTGGGGCGAATTACTACCGGTCTTGATGGCGTACCATTCACGGCTTATCATGCCGGAAGCCATATAATATTTGCTCAACTTTGTAAGCTATTGAGTCAAGGATGTATGCCATTCTTTATTTTTGGTTATCCTCTGCTTGTGATACCACTTTTTTTCAATGCATTATGTACATTAGCTCTACAAATAATCGGTCTAAACCAGTCCGAGAAAGAATTTGATGCGACCAACCTTTATTTAGCAATTTCTTGTCTCACTGTTGGAATTTTACCTTCGCAAGGAAAAGTATGCAATTTGAGCGGTCCCTTTATTGGGGAATCATACGGTTTCGGGTTAATTGTCGCCTTTTTTGCGATGGGATTGGTTCTTGAATTTTTCAAAAAAGAGAACGAACAAAAACAGCCTTTGATACAAAAACTACTGCTGTTTTTGGTTCTGATTCCAGCATTGTGCGCCATTATGACTGCCTGCAAGTTTTCAACCATTTATCTGTTTCTTGCCATTGCTGGTTATTTGTTCTTGCGTAAAAAACTTTTCCAAGACTGGGTCTATGCGTGTAGTCTTTTAATTTCAACACTTGCTTCGTATCTGGTTTATAAAGCACTTTCGTTTCCGTATCAAACTCATTTAGATTTCTTTGGTTATTACAAAGATATGAGCGTGAGCTCAATTTTGCTTCATGCCGTCTTTATGTATTTGCCTGTATGGGCTCTTCTTGCCCTCAGAATCAGAGTAGCTAAAACCAATAATTTTCTAAAAATACTTTCTGAAATTGCTGTAGTTTTTGCCATAATTTGCTTTGCTCCATCGGTTGCGACTAATTTGGCAGGCGGCGCCACCAGTTATTTTCTTGAACCTCAGTACTTTGTCAGTTCCGTGCTGTTAGTGGCATTTTTGACACTCATTGGAACACTTTCTAATAAGAAAGTGGCATACGTTTTGTCAGCGTTCTTGCTCATTCAAACTACATTTAGCGTGTGGAAATCAACTCAGAAAATATCAGATTCCAAATCTGCTCTGCAAAGCACAGAAGCACCAAAAGAACGAGTGCTTATTATGAACAAGTTGCAAGAACTATCGAAACTCCCGCTTCGCGAGCGCTCACACTCGATTGTGTTTATTCCTCAGTCTTGCAAGTCATACTGGGACATGAGTATTCCACTAGCCACCCCGTTTATCGAGCCAGCCATTACAGGTATTGCGATGCTTGATGGACTACCTCCAGTTGGATTTACCGGAACTATTTACTATAACTATGCGCCATACAGTTATGGTGTTCGTCGCATACAGATACAAGACGAAAGCGTTGAAACACTGAAAAGAAACGCAGCGCTATGGGGATTTCGCAACCTGATTCGATTAGAAGGACCGGATTTGTCAATTAAGACCGAAAATACATCTGGTATTTAAACTCAGCGATTTTCCAATCTTCTTCGCTATCAATGTCTTGCACTTCCATCTCTGGTATTACAAGCGGTTTCGTGTTCTCAGAAAAGAAGCGCATAGTTTTGCGCAATGCATCTGTGCGTGCCCAGTAAAATTGACCAATGTCGTGATAGGCAGGCTCTAAATCTTGCGACCGCTTTTCATAATTTTCGGGCCAGAACATTCTCAAATTTCCATCGTTTTCGATTTTCATCGATCTTTGTATTGGGTAAGAAAATCTAGTCACAGGAACAACCGTTTCTGCACCGGTTTCAAGTAATAATTCTTTTCCTTCCAATAATCTTTTAGAAGTTACAAAAGGTGCGGTAGGAAGCAGGCAGCAAAAATAATCGAATTTTTTTCCAGCTTTTTCATACTGGTCTAAGACTTCGCAAACAACTTCTGCAAGGCCTGAATGATCGTCAGAATTTTGCTCGCTACGCAAGAACGGCACGACAGCACCAAAGTTTTGGGCAATTTCAGCAATTTCACCATCGTCGGTTGAAACCATAACTTCAGCAAAACATTTGGCTTCCAGTGCAGCTTTAATTGAATAAGCAATAATGGGTTGACCCAAAAAAGTGCGGATATTCTTGCGCGGGATGCGCTTACTTCCCCCTCGTGCTGGGATAATAGCCAGAAGATTTTTCAATTGGAGCGACCCAACAGTCTATTTAATTGATATCTAATTCCAAGTTGTTGCAGACGCTCGACCATCTGATCAAAGAGTTTATGCAGGTTTTGGTAAATTGTTTTCAATTGGGTGAATTCTTTTTCGATTATTGAGTAATTAGCTTTTGCTCTGAAATAATCTTTTTCAACCAAAACCAACTTTTGCAACCACCGGTCTGACTCAAGATCTTCATTAGATACTGTGCCCAGATTACATTCAAAGTCAGTTTTTAAAGCTAGTTCTAATTGAGCCGAAATCTCAAAAATTTCGCCTTCATCTGGACATGATTTCTTTCTTTTTAGAAGCTGAGTGCGTACATCAGCGTAGCGTTTTTGCAAATCGAGATAGCCCAAGTACATTTGGTTAAAACCGCTTTTGATGATAGCCAACTCTTCCATCACATTTTGAAACTTCTGATTTTCAACCTCGTAAACCTGGTCGATATTTTCCAGAAAGATTGGCATGTTGGCTCTTGCCAGGTCTTCCACTTCGGTCAGTTTACCTTCATCAGAGAGGCTGCCTGAATATTTTCGATAATGATAAAGAATCTCATCAATACAACTGAGTTTGAATCCGCTATGCAAAACTCTTAACCAGAAATCCACATCCGGTGAGCGTTTGATGCTGGAATTGTAGCCATTAACTTTTTCAAAAACTTCTCTTTTAAAAAGAAGAGTGCTTTGAATAGGAATTCCGCACATCAAGCTGAACATGGAAGCATCGGGAATCCACTCTAAATTAACATCTCCAAAGATTTGCACCCGTGAATAAACTGCAGCAACATCTGAATTTGCCTGTAAATGCTTGACCATTTTTTCGATGCAATCCGGTGTAATCAGGTCATCGGCATCAAGTGGAAGTAATAAATCACTTTTGGCCGCAAGGATTCCGGTGTTTCTGGTTGTCGCAAGACCTTTATTGACCAGGTGATCGACCACTTCTACTTTGGAAAGGTCCAGACCTTGCAGGACTTCCCTTATGGTGGGTGGCTTGGAACCATCGTTAACAATAATGATTTCAAAATTGGAGTATTTTTGAGCCAAAACACTCTGCACAGTTTCACGTAAATGCTGATGGGCATTGTAAAACGGAATGATTACAGAAACTAAAGGTTCGGATGACTGGGTCATAACTCAGTCCACATCCTACCAATTTGCCTCTTTTATAGCCTGAATTTTTACCAATTAATCGGTCTTTGTATACATTATGAAAAATAAGCAGGTGTTGACTCTATCCGCTCGTGGTAGCATCTTGTAATCTGACGTCAAGGGAATCTTTATGTCTGTTAATCTACAAGATAAAACAGAATCGGCAGTAAAGCCGCTCCAAAACACGACGGCTGCAGCCAATCGTGATTCGAGCGAACGGTTAGTTGATGCTCGTCGCACCCCCTCTAGCCTGCAGGGCTTTCTGGGACTTTGGAGCCATGCGGATTTAATTGGCAAATTCGTCTGGCGTGATTTTGAAGGAAGATTTCGCGGGTCACTTCTAGGTGCTGTTTGGCCTCTCTTGAACCCACTAGGTCACCTGCTCCTTTATACTTTTCTTTTCAGCATCATTTTGCAAGTACGCTTTTCCAACACCAATAGCACCGCTGACTTTGCCCTTTATCTGATGACTGCTTACATTCCCTGGACGGCAATGAGCGAAGCTTTGTCTGGCGCAACCACAAGAGTGCTCGAAGTTCCTAATCTGGTCAAACGAGTGGTGTTTCCGCTTGAAATTTTGCCCTTGATTTTGCCTATATCTTCATTCTTCAATGCCATTATTGGCTTAGCCCTGGTAGTGCTTTTTGCTTTTTTCCAATCGGGCACTGTGCATGCCACCACGTTGCTACTACCACTGGTGCTGATTCCCCACTTTCTTTTCACCGCTGGATTGTGCTGGCTCGTCGCTAGTATCGGTGTGTTCATCAGAGACTGCAAACACTTCATGGCTCTTGGACTTTCAGCAGGAATGTATTTGACTCCTATTGTTTACCCAGCAGAGCGTCTTCCTGAAAATTTACGCTTTCTTTTGTGGGTCAATCCAGTATCAGGCATGATTACAGATTATAGAAGGCTTGTGCTTGAAGGTGCGCTTCCTGAGCTAATTCCTTATCTTGCATACACTTCTATTTCAGTGGTTGTCTGCGCGCTTGGATTCCACTTCTTTTTCAAAACCAAAAATAGTTTTGCGGATGTCGTCTAATGGTAAGCACAATTAACTCTAATCCTGTTATAACCGGCTCACACATCGAACTTCGAGATGTATCTAAGCGCTACAACATTTATAACAAGCCTACTGACCGCTTAAAAGAAATGCTTTTTCGCAACAAGCGCTCTTTCCACAAGGAATACTGGGCGCTGCGCAATTTTTCTTACAAGTTTGAAAGGCACACCACAGCTATTCTTGGAGCCAACGGCTCGGGCAAATCCACCCTACTTCAGCTTATGGCCGGAGTGGTGCAACCTACTACCGGACAGATTGCCTCACGCGGCAGGTTAACTGCCATACTTGAACTTGGAGCTGGCTTTCAGCCTGAGTATTCGGGTCGTGAAAACGCCTTGCTTTACGGGATGATTTTAGGTATTTCAGAAGACGAAATGAAAGACCGCCTGGAAGAAATAAATGAATATGCCGAACTGGGCGATTTCTTCGACCAACCTATCAAGACTTATTCGAGCGGAATGGTTGTACGTTTGGCTTTCGCCTGCGCTACAAGCGTTGATTGCGACATTTTACTGATTGACGAAGCTCTTTCTGTCGGCGACGAACACTTCAAGAAAAAATGTCTCAAGCGCATATACAAATTGCAGGAAGACAGTAAGTCAATTATTTTCGTTTCGCACAATATGCAGACTGTCGAAGACTTCTGCCAGTCAGCCATTCTGCTCAACGCAGGCGAAATTGTTTCAGCCGGAGAAGTGAAAGACATCATTCCAATGTATCAGGAAATGGTCGAAAGCAAAGAATCTCAGGCACACAAGAAGTTTATTAATCCCACTGCAATTTTCTGATAATCCGAAAAGAGGACATTCAATGACTACCGACTCGAAAGTGCGCACAGTTTCTCTCGATCCAGTCTGGGAGGAAAAATATTCTACCGGGCACACAGTGCGCTATCCCTATGACTCAGTAGTGTCATTTATATTCAGGAATGCTCCAAGAAATGTCGAGCGCGCTCAGGTCAAAATTCTCGAAGTTGGCTGCGGAACCGGTAATAATCTCTGGTTTGCCGCGCGCGAAGGCTTCTGTGTTTACGGTGTCGACGGAAGTAAATCGGCCATCGAATTTGCTCAAAATTATTTTGCCAAAGAAGGTCTAAAGGGCGATTTGAGAGTGGGTGATTTCACCAAGCTTCCTTTCGAATCTGATTTCTTTGACCTGGTTATAGACAGAGGATCGCTCACTTGCTGCGGATTTGAATCTGCCAAAACAGCCATCAAAGAAATATATAGAGTCTTAAAAAAAGATGGAAAATTTTTCTTCAATCCTTATAGCGAGAATCATTCTAGCTTTGCTGCAGGCGAAGCAGGTGCAGACGGTGTAACTAAAGACATTAATGCTGGCACCATGACTGGTGTCGGTCAAATCTGTTTCTACGCCAAAAGACAAGCTCTAGATGTGCTTGGACCCAATTTCAAAGTCGAAAGTATTCACTCCATGGAAGATAGCGACGTAACCACCGCATCGGTTAGTGTGCATGCAGAATGGCGCATAATTGCAAGAAAATGACCAGACAAGAAACAAAAAAACTAGACAACATATTGTCTGACCATTTTGTTCCTCTTTTAGAGAAACATGGAAATAGCCATCAATCTCTCGATTGGGGCTCTGAAAACGGTCAACAGTTGCGCTTCAGTGTATTACTTGAACCCTTCTTACAAAAGAGAAAAATTCGCACCATATTAGACGTTGGTTGCGGACTGGCGCATTTATATACTTACCTCAAAGAGCAAAATCAAGAAATCGAATATTTTGGAATCGATGCAGTCGAACAAATGATCCAAAATGCAAAACTGCGTCATCCCGAAATCAAAGACTCTCTGCAGGTTTCCACCCTAAGCGAAGTAAGCAGTAAGAAATATGACCTGGTTATAGCCAGTGGAATTTTCTTTTTGGGATGCGACCAAACGCGCATGGAAAACGAAATCAAAAAGATGTTCGAGATGTGCGAAGTTGGTATTTCATTTAATTCTTTAAGTTCCTGGACAGATAAAAAGGACGACGGCGAGTTTTATGCAGATCCAAGCGCAGTGCTCGATTACTGTTCCACGCTAACCAAGAGATGCATTATTCGCCACGACTATATGCCGCATGATTTCACGGTACATTTATTCCGCGAGAATTAAGGCATGAGTGACAACAAAAATCCAAAACGCATATTGATGGTGGCAGCACACCCCGACGATGAGATTCTGGGAGCTGGTGGAACCATGGCAAAACACGCAGACCAAGGCGATATTGTACATGTAGTAATTTGTGCCACTGGAGCGGCATCGCGCTATACCAGCACCAATTCTGGTGATGCGCAAGTCTCATCTGAAATAGACGAACTACGTAAGTGTGCAAATGCCGCAGCTAAAGCTCTGGGAACTCAAGCTCCTATTTTTCTAGATTTTCCAGATAATCAGCTTGATTCAATAACTTTGCTTGAGCTGGTTCATAAGATTGAACCTATCGTCAATAAAATAAATCCGCACATAGTTTATACGCATAATGGCGGCGATTTAAATGTTGACCATGAAATGGTGCATCGTGCCACTATCACATCCACAAGACCGCTTCCAGGCTCTAACATAGAAGCGATCTACACTTTTGAAACTTTATCAAGTACTGAGTGGTCGAGCGCTCAGCAGCAGTTTCCTTTTGTGCCTAATAGATTCGTGGATATTTCAATGCATTTCGAAAAAAAAATGGCAGCACTCAAATGCTATGACGCTGAAATGCGACCTTTTCCACATCCGCGTTCTTACGAAGCGGTAGAAGCTCTAGCAAAGCTTAGAGGCGCTGTTTCTGGTATGGAAAAAGCGGAGTCTTTTTCAGTATTCAGACAAGTTATAAAGTAACAGTATTTTTCAACTCGGCAGGGAAAATGAATTCCTTGTCGTCTAGTATGCCATCACATATAATATCAAGTCCCAGATCGCGCCCTTTCTTAAAGGGCTCAAGACCCGACTCTGGAATTCGATACGGACAATTGTCGTAGGGCATGGGTTCTAACATTCCGATGTCGATCATTTTGCGAAGATAGAAGTGATAAGCATATTTTTTGGCATTACGAACAGCCTCGCCACTCATACGCGAACCCATTGGTAGTTTGTCCAATTCCTGGAAATAGTGTTCTTGACTGGTTATGTCAACACCTATATTTTTGCCGCGCATCCAGGCTTCGCCAGAGATTATGCTTGGAATTCCCATGCACGCAAGCTCAAGACCAGCGGTAGTAGCATAGATCAACACCGAATCACACGCCATCATCGCTTTATAAGTGTTTATGGTACTTTGCGGAGGAATAATAAAAATGTTGTCGGGCAGCTCGCCAAATACTTTGCGTATTTCGTCTTCGGCAAATTGTCTCGATTTTTGCCAACATTTCAGTTCAGCAGGATGAACACGAATGAGTAACTGTAAGTCTTTGCGCGAGGCAAAATATTTAACTGTCTGCATCAACCAGTCGAGCATATTGGGAAAAGCATTACCTGGATAATAAACTTGCGCGTCCCAAACTACGTTGGTTAAAAGACCTATCACCGGAATGCCTGGCTTGATACCGATTTCCCGCATCAGTTCTTGCGGGATGCTGTCGGCTCCACTTTCATGGAATTTCATCCAGTCGTATGCACCAGACCATCGACCGACCAAATATTCGGTAATTTCATCTTCTAATTTTTGATCAAAAGATTGTTTGTTCCACTCATCAATAGATGTATCAACGAGAGTTCGGTAATAAGTATTGCTGTGCGTCATAGTGATGCAGCGCTTGCGGTAAGACATGTCCCAACAAACTAAGTGACAATTCTTTTTGGTTGCCACTTCCACCTCCACACCTTGTGGAATATAAAAACCTTGATTCACTACAGTGTGATCAAAATGCTCTTTTTCATACATGGCAAACAGTGCGTCAGCAGAGAGTATGCCAGCTTTCAAAAATTTTCTAAGCACTGGTTCTGAATAAATTTCACCATCGAAATCGCCTCTACCAAAAAAGCGCAACGTACCGGACATAACGCTTTCGCCCAGTTCGATATTCTTGTACTTATACGAACCTATCTCGTCTAGAATCGCTTCTTGTGCTAGTTTATCGGCATTGGAATAATCTTGCGGTTTTAAATAGTCAGAAATTCTATGTATTTTCAATCCTAATGGTTCAATACACCGCGAACCACAATCGAAACACCAGTTGCACATGTTTTCGCCAGGACCACTTTTAAGAAAAGATTCTTGAGCCGCTTGATCTTGCCCATAAGCATTTTGACAGGCTGGAAGAACTTTATCGCACAAAAGAAAATGGACTTCTGCCCCTCGCAAAGTAAGTCCAACAGCAAACAATGTCTCCAGCGGAGTAAGTACCGAGTTGCCACCAACAGCGGTGGCGATAAGTACTCTAGGTCCTCCCTGAGCTGCGTCTATTGCACGTTGCCAATCCGCCCAATCGTCGCCGATTATCTTCTTCCAATCGGGAATCCAACTGTATCCATCACTTAACCAGTCTTCATCTTTGACTGCGGCTTCAAGAGCAGGCTCATGTTCAGACTTAGACACAGCGCCCGTTTGCGACTTGGACTCGCCCAAAAGACTATCGATGATTTTGCGTAAAAAAGACTTAGCCACGTTAGTTACAAACCCTATTCAAGTGAATCAGAATATCATATCGACAGCATTGAGAGGTGCTAAAATCAAGCACTTATGACAAAAAATGTTAGCGGAATCTCAGATTCAATCGTCAAAGAATCTACTACTCAGTGGCTCTCTAGCGACCACTGTGTTTATGTCGGCTCGAAGCAAGATGTCATCGAATTTTGCAAAACACCCAATTGCGATGATAATTTTTTAGTCGCGGACCGTAATACCGATGGGTGCTGGCTTTTCGGACTTAAGTATTTAGACTGGGATACAAAGCATTTTCAAATGAAAATGGGGAAAGTTTTTCCCTTCATAACACCCAATGCTGACCCCCATTCGCACGCCACTTTGCAATGGGCACAAAATCTACTTGCGAAATTAATTAGCAAAGCAAAAGATGCAAATTACAACTACTTATCGGTGTTAGCCCATCCAGAAGATACTGTTGGACAGTTAGTTTTATCCAGAGCGGGCTTTGAGTTGATGGATACTACTCTGCTTTATGAACTGAGATTGAACGAGCGCATTGTTGGTCAAACCAACTCTTCTATTAAAGTTAGAGTAGCAACTGAAGCGGATATTACATCTCTTCAAGAGATTTCCGAAATATGTTTTGGCGAACGCAAAAACAATATCAATCGTTTCAACTCAGATCCGCACTTGGATCAGAACAAAGTCAAAGATCTTTATAAACAGTGGATTTACAACTCTCTTGGTGGTCGCAATATGGCAGATTTAGTCATAATTGCCGAGCGGGAAAATCAACTGGTTGGTTTTTTGACTTTGAAATTGGACCAGGAAACCAAATTGGCAGATATTCCACTAAACGCGGTCAGTCCGCGACATAGTGGGCATGGCATTTACAAAGCGATGGTCAATTTTGCGCTCGACTACTTAATTGCAAATGAGTTTAAAGAGGTCGAAATCTGGACTCATGTCACGAATTTTGCGGTGCAAAAGACCTGGCAGAGGCTTGGAGCCAGCGCTAAATTCTGTGCACATCAATATCGCCTTATTCTGGAGGTTTGAAATTGACTTCGTTCTTTGCTTCTGAAATTAAAATCGGAAACAAACAAATTGGTCATGGCCAACCGGTTTTCATTGTGGCCGAAATTGGGATTAATCACAATGGTGATATGAATTTGGCAAAGCAAATGATTGATGCTGCAGCTAGAGCCAAAGTGGATAGTGTCAAATTCCAAAATTATATAACCGAAGATTTTTTGAGTAGCGATACCACCCTTGAATGGGAATACGAAAACACTAATGGCACTGTGCGCGAGTCGCAATACGACATGTTTAAGCGGTGCGAACTGAGTGAAGCAAATGTACAAGAATTGAAAGATTACTGCGATGAAGTGGGAATTGTCTTCCACAGCACCCCAACTTCTAAAAAAGGAGTTGATTTGCTAGCACGCGTAGGCAGTCCCATCTTAAAAAACGGATCAGACTTTCTCACTAATTCCAGTTTGCTCAAACACATGGCAAAAACCGGTCTTGCTGTCGTTATCGCAACCGGCATGGCAGACGAAAAAGAGATAGCAGATGCTGTTGAAACAATTAAAATGGCAGAAAACAAAAACCTAGTCGTTTTGCATTGCACCTCGGCTTATCCAACGCCACCCGAACATGTAAATCTGAGAAAACTTGCCACTATAGCTCAGAAATTCGGCTGTCTGACTGGACTTTCGGATCATTCCGAAGGCACAAGTGCTGCAGTTGGCGCCACCGCCCTTGGTGCGTGCTGGATAGAAAAACATTTCACCATCGACAAGAAATTGCCTGGACCAGATCATAGATTTTCATGCGACGAAACGGAAATGAGCGACCTGGTCAGTGCCGTGCGCACAATGGAGACACTCTTGGGATCAGGCGATCTCAATCCAGCGGAGTGCGAAATGATTGGGCGCTCTCAGTTCAGACTTTCATGCGCTAGCGCTCGCGATCTTTCTGCCGGTCATATTTTAAATGAAGAAGATGTGGTTTATAGAAGACCAGCTACCGGCGTTTCGCCATCAGACCTGGGGCTCATTCTGGGTAAATCCTTAATCCGCGATATTCTGCGCTTCGAGCCTTTACGCTTGGAAGATGTATGCGAAAAATAGTTAGTATCAGTCAACCAGCCTATCTTCCGTGGCTAGGTTATATGGAGCGAATCGCCATGAGCGATTTGCATATTGTGTTAGATCATGTCCAATTGGAAAAACGCAGTTTTACTGCACGAAATAAAATTCGCACAGCCAACGGCTGGAAATGGCTTACAGTTCCCCTTAAGACCAAAGGCCGCAACTTTGACTTGCCCATTAATACAGTAGAAATCGAAAACAGCTCTGATTGGCGCAAAGATCATTTTCAAACTATACATGGCGCTTACGCCAAAGCAAAATTTTATCCCGAGCACAAAGCTTTTTTTGAAGAACATTACTCAAAAGATTGGACCATGCTCTCTTTGTTATGCAAAGAACAAATGCAATACTTGCTTGATGCTTTGACTATAAAAACACCGGTTCTGTTCAGCTCACAAATGGATTCAAACTTCACTAAAGACGCTCTGATACTCGACCTTTGTCGCCAAGTCGATTGCACCACTTATATTTCTGGTCCCTTTGGCAGAGACTATCTCAAACAAGAAGACTTTGACAAAGCTGGAATCGAGCTTGTTTTTCACGACTATGCTCATCCGCAATACACCCAACGCTTTGAGCCTTTTGAACCCTATATGTCTGTCATAGACTTACTCTTCAATCATGGGTCTGAAGGCTTGAATATTTTGAGCACCACTAAAAAACATGAAAATAGTTTTTAGAGCTGATGCATCGCAGGAAGAAGGCGGCGGTCATCTTGTCCGCACACTCGCAATAGCTCGCGAATTGGCCAAACGAGGACACGACTGTATATTAGTCACACAAGAAGGTAGTGTTGACCTCATACCTGGTGGCAGAGAGTCTTTGCCCAAAACAAACTTCTCTACTAAAGAAATAAAAAAAAGCGATTTCGATAATGTTCAAGCCATGTGTAACATTTTGCCCGAAGACTGGCATGCCAACCTGGCTTTTATTGATAGCTATCGTTTACAAAAAGACTATCAATCAAATGTTCGCAAATTCAGTCACAAAATAGCTGTGATTGACGATATGCCTTCGCGCAGTCACGACGCCGATTTTTTAGTCGATCCCACATATAATCGACAAGCCGATGAATACAAGGCTTTGCTTGATTCTAAGTCTATTGTAAGAACAGGTGTTGAGTTTGCTCCTCTAAGAGAAGAGTTTGCCTTACATCGAGAGTCAAGTTTAAAACGACGCCAATCGCGATCGCCAAATGACACAAATCACCTGGTAATAAGCATGGGTCTTTCGGATCCGCTCAATGTCACTGCTTTTGCGATGGAGGCATTACTTACACTAAATCTCAATTTCGACTTGACTGTAGTAATTGGAAAAAACTCACCGCATCAAAATCAAATTGAAGTGCTGGCAAAACAATTTAAAAAACCGGCCACGGTTCTTATTGCTCACAATCAAATGGCAAAACTTATGAGTGAATGTGACCTCGTTTTGGGTGGCGGTGGGTCGAGCTCGTGGGAACGTTGCTGCCTTGGAGTTGCGACCGTACAAATAATTTTGGCAAAAAACCAGGAAGACGTCACAAATAGCCTGGTTGAACAAGGTGCTGCAATGTCGATTGGTTATTTTGAACATTTGAGCAAAGAAATCATTGCACAGGCAGTAAGTACATATTTAACCGATTTTGCTTTATTAGAGCGCACCAGCCGGGCCGCAGCCCAAATAAGCGATGGACACGGGGCTTTGCGAATCGCTTACGAACTAGAAAAGCTTAAATAAGTAAGTAAGATCTTTTACCTTAAATATACTTCGCAAACTCTTGGAAAGCTCAGCTTATAATCTGACAACCATGCTTTTCACGAGCTTACAGTACCTGTTTTTCCTGCCGGCAATCGTTTTGCTGTTTTGGCTTATGCCCAAGCAAACGCGCCTTCCCATGCTTCTTTTAGCCAGCTATTTCTTCTATATGAGCTGGATGCCTATATTTGTTTTTCTGATTTTTGGCATGACCGTGTTCAATTGGGTCTGGGGAAATGTTCTACATAACGCGACAACGCACAAAAAACTCATTTTTGGCGTGGGTATCGCCCTGAATCTCATATGTCTTGGAACATTTAAATACGCTAATTTCTTTGTCGGCTCAGCCGATGCCTTCATGCAACTGGTCACACATCAAAGCCCCGGATGGCAACTGAACATTGCATTGCCTTTGGCTATCTCATTCTTCACCTTTGAGTTTATCCATTATCTTTTTGAAATCTATCGTGGCAAAATGCCGATAGGTTCATTTGTCCTTTTCGCGCTGTTTGCCGCCTTCTTCCCCACGCAGATTGCCGGACCAATCAAAAGATATCCAGACTTTGAATCTCAGATGAAAGAAGAAAAGCCGTTCAGGCTGAAATATCTGGATGAAGGCATTCCGCTTATTTTGATTGGTTTTGCCAAGAAAATTCTTTTAGCCGACCCGCTAGCCAATTTCGTTTTGATGGGATACACCGTTCCAGGCTCGTTTGGAGCGCTTGAACTCTGGCTTTTCGCTTACGCTTTTGCCTTTCAAATTTATTTTGACTTTTCAGGCTACACAGACATCGCGCGCGGTTCAGCGCGCTTGTTTGGCTACAGCATTCCGATTAACTTCAACATGCCTTATATAGCCTCAAACATTGCTAATTTCTGGCATCGTTGGCACATATCACTATCTTCCTGGCTCCGCGACTATTTGTTCATTCCCCTTGGTGGCTCGCGCGGTAGTCGCTGGCAGACAAATCGCAATCTACTCATCACCATGACTCTTGGCGGTCTCTGGCACGGAGCTTCTTGGAACTTTGTAGTCTGGGGAGTATTTCACGGACTGGCACTTATTATTCATCGCGAATTTCAATTTGCCAAAGAAAGTATTTTCTGGCTCAATAAATTCTTCCAGTCAAAAATCGGCGCTCTTTTATCATTGTTTCTCACCTTCCACGTCGTTTGTATCGGCTGGGTATTTTTCCGCGTGCAAGACGTACGCACCGCATTTAGTGTCGTAACGAAAATGATTTGTTTAAGTCCACTATTCACAAGAGCAGAAGTTGAGTCTCATTCATTACTTTTACTCGCTAATCACTTACCTGTGCTTGTAAGCGTCTCACTTTGCCTTACTCTAATTTTATTGTTAGTGAATCTGCCTTTGAGTGTTTTGAATGAAAAGGGAGTGTTCAAAAAAACGCCCGCTCCTGTTACTGGACTTTTTTGTTTAGTGCTGATGGTGATTATGATTATCTTCCTGCCTGATGGAACCCAACCCTTCATCTATTTTCAATTCTAATCGGTGAACTTATGAGTGAATTGAATCAGACAATCGCAATTACACAAGGTCAAACAAAGACCAAAACAAGTGCGTTGAAGCGCGTCTTGCATTCACCATTTGTGTGGTTATTGTTCTGCCTCATACTGGCTGAATTATTCCTGTTTTACACCAAGCCGCTGCGACTCGTGTTTATACGTGGCACTATGCTCAAAGACAACGATGTCGTTGGCGCTAAAATTGAACACTTCTTAAATAATCCGCTAAATGCAAACACTATCATTGTAGGTGATTCAACTGCCGATCCGCTCTGCAGCTACGCTGATATGGTGCAATACAAATTGTCGCTCAATTCAAATAATCGATATTCCTATTTTGATGCCAAATATGCAGACAGGCTGTTTAACGACAAGCTCGATTTAAAAATGAAATCGAAAAATCTTTATTTTGGCGGCTGTCTCGTTTCAGACCAGGAATTGCTGATTGGAAAATTATTGCAAGCAGGCAAAAAACCATCATTAGCAATTGTCACTGTTGTACCTCGTCCATTCCTCGATTCAACGGTAGACACAAGTGTCTCCCCGGTAAATTGCTATTTTTCCAATCGTCACCGCGGTCTTGAACGGGTAAAAAACTTTCCCACTCTGGTCGACCATTATTTGCATTCAGCTTCAAATATTTATCGAACTAGATCCGACTATGCCACCATCTTATCTTGTCTTGCTTGCACCACATTTTCTCGCCCGCTCAACTCAGGCGACCTTGCATCAAAAGGATTGAACCAGAACAATACCGTAACATTTCTGGGTGAAGAAGACGGCGTAGATCCACTCATAAGTGCCAAGCCTGAGTGGATTGCAAGCGAAGCTAATCACTATAAACAGTCTTATGCACTCAAAAACAGCATCTTCAATTATCAATATAAGAGCTTTAATCACATGCTTGGCGAACTTAAGCGCAACAACGTAATGACACTTGTAGTCAAACTTCCGCTTGAAAAATCCAATCTGGATCTTTTGCCACCAGGATTCTCTACTCAGTGGGACAAGATGCTAATTGAATCGACACGCACGAATGGAGCCGAACTTATAGATTTGCAGAGAGCTAGTCAGTTCTCGAGCAAAGATTTCAGAGATAATGTGCACCTTACCGGCCCCGGCGCAATCAAAGTTTGGGCGCTTTTAAGTGAACATATCAAAAACGACCCAACTGTCAAACAAAAACTAAAAGCGGCATTAAACAAGTAGATAAAGACGAATGATGAAACTGAGAATTTGTCTTATTTCACGCGAATTTCCTCCCGACACCGGTTGGGGCGGCGTTGGAGCCCATACCTTCCTTCATCATATGCTCAAAATAAATCTACTCAGGTGGTTGAAGGTAAAGAAGAGCTGCAATTGCAGCGCTGAATTTTAAACCGAGTATGGACACAATGATGTTCCAGCGTTAGACTTTGTGAGCACTAAATGAGAATAAAGAAGAAGAACAACAACAAATGACATCAGATATCAAAGTCAGTTCAAAGAAAATATCCAAACTTGCTATCAATGGCGCAAGTCCGGTCAGAAAAACTCTCCTGCCCTATGGGCGTCAAAGTATTAATACATCAGATGTTGAGTGCGTGACCAATACATTGCTCTCTGACTGGCTCACTCAGGGTCCAGAAATTGAAAAATTCGAAAAGACAGTAGCACAATTCGTCGGAGTCAAATATGCCGTAGCCTATAGCAGTGGCACGTCTGCGCTACACGGTGCTTACTATGCTGCCGGACTGAAAAATGGTGAAGAGGTTTTACTTGCTCCAATCACATTTGCAGCCACAGGTAACGCCGCTCATTACTTGGGCGCCACCACCGCATTTTGCGATGTAGAGCCAGATACTGGCAACATAGATGTTTCTAAAGTAGAACAAAAAATCAACGCGAAGACCAAAATTTTAGTGGGAATAGATTTCGCTGGACACCCATGCAACGCCGATGAATTAGCCGTTATAGCAAACAAACACAATCTTGTTTTGGTAATCGACGCAGCACACTCACTTGGCGGCAAATACAAAGGCAAGAATGCCGGAAGTCTTGGCGACATGTCTATATTGAGCTTCCATCCAGTCAAATCGATGACCACGGGTGAGGGCGGAATGGTCCTCACAAATGACGAAACATATTTTGAACGACTGATGAAATTTCGTACCCACGGTATCGAAAAACGTCATGAAAAACTGGTTTGCGCCGACGAAGACCAAGGCTCTTGGTATCACGAGATGCAAGAGCTTGGATTCAACTATCGCATCACAGACATTCAAGCAGCACTGGGTAGCAGCCAGATGAACCGTTTGCCAGAATTCATTAAACGTCGTCGCGAAATAGCTTCAATATACAGAAAGCGCCTTGCCACCATCTGCGGTATTGCATGCTTAAGCGAGCGCGAGGGCGTCGAGTCGGCTTATCATTTGTTTCCAATTCTTGTCACTAAAGAGCCTGTGGCTCGAAATCGCAAATTGGTTTTTGAAGCGCTCAGAGCCGAAAACATAGGCGTGCAAGTGCATTACATTCCGGTTTATCGCCACCCTTATTATCAAGATGTAATGCCTGAAAAACCAAATTGTCCCAATGCCGACAAATTCTATGCTGGTGAAATATCACTCCCCATGTTCCCGGCCATGACCGATCAAGACATAGACGACGTCGTGATGGCGCTTGAAAAAATATCGGCTGAGCTACTAGCGTAGGCTAAAGCATTGCGTTTTATCTTACTTTAGTCGGCTCTTTAGGCTCTGATTCCATCTCAATGTCGACTAATTTTTTCAAGTCTTCCACTTCAAGCCATTGAGTGTTAATGTCGCTTCTATATCTAAAGCCATCTTCAACCTTGGTGCCGCCTTTGGCTATGAGACTGTCAGCTTCCCACCATTTTTGATTGGGTTGAATAATATAGCGATCTGGAAATTCAATACACCATGGCGACTCATCGCGCGGAACTAAGGCTTCGTGCAACTTTTCACCAGGACGCAGTCCAAAATATTCGTATTTGCATTCGGGACCGACTGCTTTGGCCAAGTCGGTAAGGCGCATACTAGCGATTTTTGGAACGAAAATTTCGCCGCCTTCCATCCACTCTATACTGGACAAAACGAAGTCAACACCCTGGTCTAAAGTGAGCCAAAAGCGAGTCATACGCTTGTCTGTTAGTTTGAGCACGCCAGTTTTGCGCATCTCTAAAAACAATGGAATCACACTACCGCGGCTTCCTAAAACATTTCCATAACGAACAATCGAAAATTGTGTTTCACGTGAACCGGCGTAGGCGTTGGCAGTAACAAACAATTTGTCTGCGCATAGCTTGGTTGCACCATACAAATTAACGGGATTGGCAGCTTTGTCGGTGCTCAAGGCAAGCACTTTCTTAACGCCACGGTCGATTGCAGCATCAATTATGTTCGCCGCACCAATCACATTTGTTTTAACGAATTCAAAAGGATTGTATTCTGCGGCAGGAACCTGTTTGAGGGCTGCGGCATGGACAACTATATCTACATCCTGAAAAGCTCTGTAAAGTCTGTCCTTGTCTCGCACGTCGCCCAGGAAGTAACGCACACATCGGTCGTTTACAGTTTGCGACATTTCGTACTGCTTGAGTTCGTCGCGGCTGAAGATTATCAGTTTCTTAGGATTGTACTTGCTTAAGACGTTTCTCACGAATTTTTGACCAAACGAGCCGGTACCGCCCGTGACCAGAACGGTCGAGTTATTCCAGTCTATTTTGGAAGCTTTGGAATTTGAGTTCGAGGTCGAAGCTTCTTGCTTAGCCGCTTTGTCGTTCTTTGCGCTCATTGACTGACTGCCTTCGTCTTTAGGATCTTTTCAAATTTAGGGGTCGGAAACGGTCTATTTTACGACCTTTCAGCCCGTTCTTAATGATTAGTCTTTTAGAATTGAAAATAGATAAAGGGTTCGGAATGATCCGGCAAAAGACCGATTATGAGCACAATAAGCAAAAAAGAAAAGACTGCTTTAGCAAGAGGAGGCGCATTTTGGAAGAATTTACGCTGATTAAGCCATGACACTGGAAAGTTGCAAAGCGCCAACAAAGCAACCATCACCACCACACACGGCACTATGAGCGGATAGTCTAGAGTAAAGAAAATCAAGTGTTTGAGCGAAGAAAAATTAAACACTACCATTTTCCTTACGATACCAAATACAGTGCCTATTTCGTGAACTCTAAAGAAAACCCAGCCAATACAGACTACATGAAAAGTAAGCAAAATCGAGAATACATGCCATATTTTGCTTGCAAAAAATGGCTTGAGATTTTCAAATTTTTCAGTCATGCGCACAAACTGTCTATGCACAACAAGTGCAAATCCGTGTAGCAGTCCCCAGACCATAAAACTCCATGATGCGCCGTGCCACAGACCTCCAAGGGTCATGGTGATAAGCAAATTGCGATTAGTTTGAAACTCACTACCACGCGAGCCTCCAATGGGAATAAACAAATAATCGCGTAACCAGGTGGAAAGCGAAATGTGCCAGCGATGCCAGAAATCAGAAATGTTCGAGGCAATGTAAGGCATGTTGAAGTTAATCGGAATCTTATAGCCAAATAGCATCGCCGAGCCACGAGCAATGTCAGTATAACCAGAAAAATCAAAATAAATTTGAAATGCAAATGCGTAGGCAAATATCCAGAGTTCAGTAGAACTGAAGGCTTCGGGCATCTTGTAGCCCATATTTACGAATATGGCTAAATTGTCTGCCAAAAGTACTTTCTTCGCTAAACCTAAGATAATTAAAGGAACACCCTCATCAAAATAAGAAAGTCGAAGAGGCTTTTCCTCGTCCATTTGTTTTTGGAAGTCCTGGTAACGCTTGATTGGACCCGCTATCTGGGTGGGAAAAAATGCAGCAAACAAACAAAACAACACAGGCGATTTCATCGGAGGATTGCCCCGATAAATTTCGAATAAATAGTGTATGAATTCAAACGTAAAAAATGAAATGGCTAGCGGCAAAAGCATTTGCCAGTGCCAATCAAGACCAACGAGCTTGAGCGTATCGCATACTAATCCGGCGTATTTAAAAATACCAAGACAGAGTAAATTGACACCAACTCCGATACCAAAAATCAGTTTTTTGTTGGTCGCTTTGGCTAAGACATTTCCCCAAAACCAGTTGAACAGGCTCATCGCCATAATCAGGATGAGAAACACTGGTACGCAGCACATGTAGAAGTAATAGCTTGCCAAAAGCAAAAAAATCAGCCTGAACTTTCGAGGCAAAAGCCAGTGAAGCACAACCACCACTGGCAAAAACATAAGATAAGCAAAACTGGCAAATAACATTACGAAGGAATTGTAATAAGAGCTCTTTGCAACATTATTTCAGCTCTCTAATTAATTAGCTAGTTCGCTATAATTAACATAAACCAGACCGACTGATTCACTATTACAGATGGGCTCCACACTTTGTTTGCAAAGAGTACCTTAGTTAACATTTTGATACTGCTTGCAGCTTGCACCCCGGCACAGGCTCAATTTTCACCTGTCAAGGCGAATCCACTTGAAATTACTCAAGTAGACAATTCAGTCCAGATGGTCGATTTGCCTGATGCATCGACTGTCACAAAAGATGGAGTTCTTTGTCTCTGGCACCAAAAGCCTTGCCTGATAAGTGATAACAAGATTTACGAAATCGACCCTAAAGAACTCAAATGCACTCTTTGCGATTTACAGGGATTATCCAAGCCTACCAACTTACAAGTGAGCCAGGATGGCAGGCTAATTGGTATCACAACAGATGGCAAAGACGACTTTGTTTTTCTTGAGTCAACATCTATGCATGGTTTTGAAAAAATCAAATTACCCGTCCATGTAACCGGTCCTGCCGCTTCCAATATTCTGCTTGGCGCTCGCGGAAATAACGTTCTTTTACTTTTGAAACGAAATTTACTTATTTTTGATGGCACCAAATGGGATACCAAAACAATACCGCACGTAGAAGGCACATTTTATTTTCCAAACGAAATGCTCCTGTCGCGCGATAAGCTCTATCTGCGTTATGACTTTGGACATTACGGCGGTGGGCTCACCTGTTTTGACTTGAGTGCGGGTGAATGCAAAAAAATATTCGACAAGTCAGCAGTAACCGACATGGCTTTAGATTTAAAAGACCGCCTCTGGTTCACCCATCAAGACTCTGAAGGCGGTATCGTGCATGGTGTGCTTGCTTATCACGAAAATGACAAAGTAAATACTGTCTTAAGCGACAAAAAAGACTCTGCTCCTTTCATGTCACTTGCTATTAACCAAGCAGGTGCCATTTTAATTGGCACTCTCGATAAGGGAATTTATAAATTCATCGAAGGACAGGCTGTAGAAAAAATCACGCCCGACTGGAACGCCAACGCTTTCATTTTAAGTATATTACCTCTGGAAAACGAAGGCTTTTGCTTCTTCGCATCGGGGCACGGCGTAATCGTTTCGAATAATCTAGTCGATGCAAAATACAAGTCAGCAAACAATGCTAGTCTCTTTCGCTTGAACATGAAAAAATACTTTTTCCAGACAGCAGGAAATAAACAATATTTTGATGACACTGCAGCGGCATTCGAACAAACAGGCAAATACGCACAGGCAGCCGCTTTTTATCTATTGTCTTCAATTGACTTTGCAAACGATCAGGACGACAAAGGGGCAGAAATTGCCATAGCATGCGCTGAGCGAGCTGCGGTTAAGGTCCCTAACGAGCTTATACAGCCACTAACCAAAGAGCTTTTTGCTATTGCCAACTCTGAACTGATTAAATCAATTAAGTTGAAAAAATTTGCTTTGCGCACAATTCAAAACATATACAAAGAACAAAAACTTACCTCTGATGCCAATTTAGAGGCAACTGTCGCACTGTTGAAAATGCTTCCCGAAGATACTCAACTAGTGCGCAAACGCAATGGTCCCTCTCAAAATCAGCCTCAATTCAACACTGAAACCGACACAAATGGTGATGAACAAAGCGAACAAGTCTTCGGTCGCGAAAATAGCAAATCCAAACAGGAAGCCGAAGCGATGCAAATGCAGATGCAGATGCAAATGCAGAATCAGCCGGCACAATAACTTGAATTTTAATGGCGTCATCGAGCATTTAGATATTCAAACTAGCCACAAAGGCAAATTAAAAGACTTAACGTTTGTGGCTAAAGACTTACTCGACATCAAAGGGCTTGTGACTGGTGGCGGAAATCCCGATTGGAAAAGAACCCACAAACCGGCCACAAATAACTGTCCAGCAATTCAAGCTCTACTCAATGAAGGGGCGCACCTCTTAGGAAAATCATTAACCGACGAACTCGCATTCAGCCTTGATGGTCTTAATAAGCACTTTCCCGTAGCACACAATCCTAATTTTCCAGGCTGTATTACAGGAGGTTCCTCAAGTGGATCTGCTTCTGCAGTAGCGAATAACTTTTGTGATTTCGCTCTAGGAACTGACACTGCAGGCTCAGTGCGAGTGCCGTCGGCCTATTGCGGCATTTATGGCATGCGCCCTTCGCATGGTCGCATTTCACTTGAAGGAACAATACCACTTGGCACCACATTTGATACTATTGGTTTCTTGTCCAGGTCACTTAAAATACTCGATCAAGTTGGCTCTGTTCTTTTACGCCAAGACCAGCAAGTGCCTCAAATGCGACAAATTAGCCTGGTTGAAGACAGTCTTTTTATTCTGGATCAAAGTTTGCACCAAAGTTTTTTAGAAAAGTGGAATGCCGTATCAAATCTTTCTACTGAGTTCGGATTCGCCCTAAACAAAAAAATAGAACTCAAAAACGACCTAGATTCTTTCAGCGAATTGTTTAATTATGCCCGTGGATTTGAAGCTTGGAAAGCACATGGAGCTTGGTTCGAGCAAACAAATCCAAATATGAGCGCCTCGATAAAACAACGCTTTTCATCCTGCCGCAATATTAGTGAAAATGACTACCAGCACGCATTAATGAGACGAGCAGAATCAATTAGGTCAATTCACGAAAAACTGAACGGCACTTTTTTATTCCTTCCTACCGTCTGCTCCAAGCCTCCAAGTGTCAATGCAAACGAAGACGAGCTTTTGCAAAATCGCAAGGCCAATATTCTATTAAATTCCCTTGCCTCATTTTGTGGACTGCCTCAAATTAGCCTCCCTTACAAACACCAAGATACGAGATTTGCCTTTTCGCTCGTCGGTCCATCTGGCTCAGACATGCAACTGCTTGCTCTTGCAAGATTTATCGAAAACAAAGACATTTTGGCTTGAAGAGCACCTTTAACTCGGTTATATTTTTGTCCATGGCCAACCCAAACAAAATTGCACCAGGAAATGTCGACGGCGACTTTTTCGTTGACACCAGTTGCATTTCTTGCGGCAACTGTCGCGACCTGGCACCATCTAATTTCGCCAAGTCTGGCAAATATTACGTCATAAAAAAACAGCCCGAAAATGCGCTCGAATTAGACGAGGTCTTAAGTGCACTGATTTGTTGCCCTCTGGGATCTATCGGAACGAAAGCGACTGGAGCGAGCGCCAAGCAAGGAATCGCCCAGACTCTCTTGCGGTTTCCCGAGCACATAGAAGACGATGTTTATTATCTGGGCTTCAATTCGGCTGATTCTTTTGGTGGCAAAAGCTATTTCGTCAAACATCAAGATGGCAATTGGATGGTCGACAGCCCCAAATTCAGTTCGCGACTGGTGAAATATATCGAGTCTCAAGGCGGTCTTGCCTATATTTTTCTTACTCATAGAGATGACGTGGCTGAAGCAGAGGCGTATGCTCGCCATTTCAAAGCAGAGCGAATAATTCATAGAGCTGACCTTGAAGCGCAAAAAGAGGCTGAAATAGTTTTTGATGGCATCGAAACATTTAATCCCCATGCGCAATTTGCGATCATTCCCACTCCCGGACACACAATGGGGCATTCGATGCTTTTGTATCGCCAAAAATTTCTTTTCTCGGGTGATGTGTTCACCTCACGCACTTATTCAAATGAAAATATCGAAGCGTGGCCGCCTTATTACTGCTGGTGCGATTGGGATGAACAAACAAAATCTATCGAGCGTTTGCTTGCATATCCGTTTGAATTCATGCTTCCCTCGCATGGTCGGCGATTTAAAGGCAGTTTCGCAGAAACGAAACACGCTCTAGAGCAGTGTCTCAAGCATTGCCGCGAGGAAAAGAATTCTGATCCATCATCTATTGAGCGAGCAGACTCTTTTGATCAAATTGCTCTATGGGCCAAACAAACAGGACAATTAGAATATGCAAATTTTGCTACAGATAAAGCCTGGGAAATCAGACAAAAATTGAATTTGAAAGGTAACTGATTTGCCAAAAAAAATTGTTATTACAGGTGCAAGTGGCTTCATCGGTGCCAATCTAACCAGACGATTAGTAGCTCTTGGTCATGATGTTTATCTTTTTTTGAGACCAAATTGTCAGACCTGGAGATTGAATGATGTTCTGGGTCATGTTGGAACACGCTTTGTTCAACTTCAAGATATAGAGTCGCTTTATATCACCATTAATGAAATCAAGCCTGACTGGATATTCCACCTGGCTTGTCACGGCGCTTATCCCTGGCAAACAGATTGGCGCGAAATGGTAGAGACTAATTTGTTAGGCAGTATCAACCTGATGGAATGCGCATCTAAAATAGGAGTGAATGCATTTGTTAATTCAGGTTGTTATAGCGAATATGGAAGCATTTTTGGATCTGCTCCAGAATCTCAAAGCGTCGACCCTCAAAATTATTACGCCCTGACAAAATCTGCTCAAACAATGACTGCGCGACTTTCGTTCAAACAAAAAATCTATCTACCTACCTTGCGCCTATATTCTGTTTACGGTCCCTGGCAGTCTCCGCAAGAGTTAATTCCAAATCTAATTTTGTACGGACTAAAGGGCACGTTGCCACCAATGGTGGAGGCAGCATCAATAAATACCCAAGATTACGTTTATATAGACGACGTAATTGATGCTTATTTGAACGTGGCAGAAAAGTCAGGCGGTCGCGATTCTTGTCCCATCTACAATGTGGGGACCGGTACTCAGATCTCAATTAAAGAGTTAGTGGACATTTCTATCAGTGAGTTTGGCTTGAAAGCTAAAAATAAATTGCTTACAAGCAAGAATGAAGTTTCCGCCGCAGCGGATATCACAAAGATTCGAAAAACACTTGATTGGTATCCGTCTGTCGAAATGGAAATAGGATTTAAAAAATTCTCCACCTGGTTTAAAGAAAATCCCGATTTTGTCGAAATGTATAAAATCAAATTGACCCAAGCTTGTGTCTAAATGACCAAACGGGCAAGCCTTGCTCTATTATCTTGGCAGTTGTCAATAACACTTAATTTCGCCGCGCCCCCTGTCTCTAACCCCACTTCTGAAAAATGAACCGATATCGGTTTATTTTTCAAAAAGGTCTATAAAAGCTGACAGGTTATTGTTTTTCTTTTTTTCTAGATTCGATTTTGAGCACAATTCCATCTGGAGCAATTGTGTTCATGTCAGATTGGATTTTTTCGGCCAGCTTGGCACTTGCCGCTAAAATGTGGTTAGCATCGTCAAGTTTGCGCTTTTTCAAAAGATGTTCAATAGTCTCTAATGATTCAGATAAAAGTGCTGAATCAGAAGAAATATTTTTCAGTGAGCTAGAAGAAGAATCGAGAGCTCTATTCTCGAATTTTTTAACCTGATCGTATTCATCTACATTTTTCAAAAGCTCATAACTAATCAGTTTTAAACGCTCAAGACTGTCTTCAAGCAACGCTTTGCGACGAGCAATCTTTCTGGGACGCGAATTAATCAAATACCAGGTAAGGAAAGCAAGCCCCAGCAAGAACATCACGCAAACACTAAAAATAAATAGGGTTTCAGTCATTAGAAATGTCGCTATAAAGATTAATTACTTTGTACCGCCTGTCTTCCTATGTTAGTATTTTGCCAAGATATACAGATTTTATTTAATTCGGGTCATTATCTGCTCAGCGCGAGGGTTGTTTTATATGTCGACTCAGAAAACAGAAAACGCGTTACAAACAGCTATTTCAGAATTAAAAGAATTCGCTTTTCAGAATCAAGGCAATAACACTGAAACAATTAGTTTAGTGTGCGAAATTGAATCTTTGGTGGAAAAGCTAGAAAAGAAAGCTAATCGTTTCAATTTTAGACCCCCCGCTCAAAATATGGTCTCCCCTATAAGTTCAATTGCACCTGCTGCTGCGGCTGCAATATCAGCACTTCCTGTTGTACCGGCTTCGATAGTTCCTGTCACGACCTAACGAACCTGGTCACGGCTTAGTTCAAGTAACTGGGCTGCAAGCGATTTGGCGGCATCGGGTCGGCCCAGTGAAGCCATTGCTTTTTGCATACTAGAAAGCGTTTCACTATCTTTTGCAGGCAGCACCAATTCTAGAATGGTAGAGACAAAACGCTCTGTACTGAGTTCGTCTTGCCTGATAACACGAGCAGCGCCTTTCGATTCGAAATATTTGGCGTTATGAAACTGATGATTCTGGGCTGCATGAGGATAGGGAATGAACACAGCCGGTTTGCCCAGGGCGGACAGCTCAGCTAAAGTCATCGCTCCAGCTCTACACACAGCTAGATCTGAAGCCACGTAAGCCAGTGCCAGGTCTTCAAAATAGGCTCTGGGAATATATTGACCCGATGATAAATAGCGTGAATCAACGCGCTTTTTTACTTCTTCCAGATTCTTTTCGCCACATTGATGAATAATCTGCATTTTGCCTGAATCTAAGAGTTGTGGCAGGGCATTTATGAGAGTTTCATTCAGCGCGCGCGCGCCCTGTGAGCCGCCTGTGACAATTATAGTTTTTAAATCAGAGCGTATCTCCAGTTTTTGGCAAGCAGCATCATGCAAGATTGGACTAACGAAATTGGCACCGACTGGATTTCCATTTACTATCACCTGCCCGCAAACGGCTGGCAGACGAGATTTTGCCCCTTCCATACCAAGCGAAACTATGTTCGCCCAGCGCGAAAAAAGTTTGTTCACAAGCCCTGGATAAGCGTCTGGCTCGTGCACTGCAAAAGGAATGTTCAATTGCTTGGCAGCAAATAGAGCAGGAGCTGATGCGTATCCGCCAGTACCAAGCACCGCTGTTGGTGCAAAATCCTTGAAGATTTTGCGACACTCATACATAGAGCGCGACATCTGCGCGACCCAGACGATAAGGGATAAACTCGCTTTGCGAGGCAATCCAGAAACATCAAGACCGTAAAATTTTATGCCACGCTTGGCTGCAAGTCGCTCTTCCATGTGGTCTTTGGCGCCGATATATAGAAGGTCGATATCTTGTGTTTGAAGCAAAAGTTCGTCGTGAACCGATAAAGCCGGGTAAATATGCCCCCCCGTACCTCCGCCGGTTAAAACGATGCGATGTTTCATTAATTGCTAAATTCGGCTGCTTGAGCTGGAGTGGGCTCTTTCTTGTTCGGGTCATAATCGCGCGATATAGAAAGCAAGATACCAACCATCGCAAGCGTAATTACTATCGAGCTTCCACCATAACTAATAAATGGAAGGGTGATACCAGTTACAGGAATAATGGCAGTAGCAACCATTATATTTATAACGGCTTGAACGCAAAGCGAGCTTGTGATACCGATTGCAAGCAATCTGCCAAATAGACTCGTTGCTTCGCTTGCAATTTTGAATCCGTAATATCCAAATGCAACAAAGAGTCCAATCAGAATCAAGCAACCAAGCAGTCCTAGCTCTTCAGCCACTACAGCAAAAATAAAGTCGGCGTGTTGTACTGGTAGGTAGTGTAATTTCTGCAATGATTGACCAAAACCAAGCCCAGTCCAACCGCCAGATCCTATGGCTAACTGCGCTTGAATGATGTTCCATCCGTCTTGTTGCGGAAATTGATAAGGATCAATCCAGCTCATAATGCGCTTCATCTGATAGGGCGTATTTTGAATCTTGTGCCAGATAAGCAAAGCCCCGCCACCAAGAGCGCCAAACATCAACATCGAGTTGGTGCCGCTTATATAAAGTAGAGCAATCAGTCCCGAAAGTATGGACATGGCACTACCCAAATCAGGCTGTTTTACTACGATAGCGGCCATTCCGATGGTTATAGCGATACGAAAGAGTACTTGTCTATGCCACCAAAAATGTCTGGATAATCCAGCCGACAAGAGCAAGATTGAACTTATTTTGGCAAGTTCGGATGGCTGAAACTGAAAAGGTCCAAAATTGAGCCAGCGGCTGGATCCGTGCGAAGTGGTGGAAAGACCGGGCACCATGGTTAGTGCCAACATAATCACAGCTACAATGGAGAGAGGCCAACCGAATTTCTTGAGCTTGCGATAGTCATATTTGCTCACTACAAACATCACTACAAAACCAAGCAGACATGCGATAGTTTGTTTTCTCAAATACTGAGTAGCATCGTGATATTGATGCAAAGCCATCGGTGCCGATGCGCTGAAAACAGCCATCAGACCAAATCCACACAAGGCAGTGACAACTACTATGAGATGTTTATTTGGCAGTCCGCGAAAAACAGAAGAATAGATATCGGCAAGGTCGCTTGCGTCATTCATATCGTCTGATTTTCTTCTCGTTGACCCAAGACCGTTATTTGGCTTGGGACGCGAGCTCTTTCTGTTTTGCACGGACAATATTTTTGAAGACATGTCCTCGCTCCTCATAGTCTCTAAACATATCGAAACTGGCGCAAGCAGGCGAAAGCAGCACGGGTCCCGATTTGAGATCCAATGCCAGTTTCACTGCAGCGTCAAGTGTGGCTACTCGATGAATGTTTTGCACACCCATTGAATTGAAGTTTTGATTAAATCGCTCAGCCGCCTCACCAATTAAAATTACAGCGCTGGTACATTGTCTTACCCTGGTGGCAAGATCGCCAAGTGCCGTACCTTTGTCTTTTCCACCAGCAATTAAAATTACTTTCTGATTGCCAAAAGCTTCCAGAGCTTTTATGGTGGACTCTGTATTTGTGGCTTTGGAGTCGTTATAAAATTCGATACCATCTATGGTGTCTATAAATTCCAGTCGGTGTTCGAGTGCTGTAAAAGATTGAAGCGCTTTGGCTATAATTTTGGCATCGACGCCCAAAAGCAGTGCACAGGAAGCAGCCGCCAGAGCATTTTCCACATTATGGGCGCCTTTTATCTTTAGTTGATCCACTCGACATAATGCATGCACCTGCATGTTACGACGCAAACAAATAAACTGATCGGAAACATAAGCACCTTGAATGCAGCCTTCAAGTTCTGACTTCTGCGAAAAAGGATAAATCTCAGCCATAGTGGTGGTGCCGATTACTATGGGGTCGTCGAAATTCAAAACAGCAAATGAAGACATGCCTTGTTTGTAAAAAAGCTTCTGTTTGGCTTTTATGTATGGCTCAAGCCCCTGGTGCCAATCCAAATGATCTGGAGTCAAATTGAGCCAGACCCCTATCTTGGGCGCAAAGTCGGTGCAATATTCAAGTTGGTACGAACTCACCTCAGCCACTAAAAAGTCGACCTTCTTACCTTCCTCGGTCTGGGTCAATACTTCTAAAATTGGCACACCGATATTGCCGCAGTAAGGAGCGTTGAATCCAGCTTCTTGCAATATGTGGCTAATTAAAGCAGTGGTAGTAGATTTGCCATTAGTGCCGGTGACGGCAACAATAGGCAATTTTGCCATCTCAGCCCTACGACCAGCAAACTCGATATCGCTAATTACTTCAATTCCCCGCTCGCGCGCCTTTTCGATAATGGGCAAATTGGGCGCCATTCCAGGACTTACGATGCATGATTGAGCTTTAGCTAAACTCTGGTCTGTGTGACCACCAAATTCGCATTCAACTGAGAGTTTTTTAAGCTCGGCGTGAACAGAGTCAGAGACCTTTTCTTTGGGTGCAGAATCAGAAACGAATATATCAAAACCTAGACGCTTCAGATATCTGATAGAAGCCAGTCCGCTCCTACCTAGTCCAAAGACAGTTATATTGCGATTTTGCGACTTCTCCACCGCCCAATAATAACAACTCTTCAAAGCAAACACTACCTGAATTTTTTAGTTTCCAGGTAGTGTTTTGTTGTTTTATTTGAAAGTAGCTGTAAAGACCAGCTTTAGCCGCCGCGCTTGGCTGCAGCTTCTTTTTCTTTCATTTCGAGCTTATATGCCTTTTCTTTAAGATTACCAATCTTTTTGTTGAGCTTTTCGAGCTCTTTGGGCGGGATGCTTGGGCTTAAAGCGATATAAGCATTGTATTGATCAACGGCTTCCTTCAAGTCTTTAGAAACTTGTGGTTTCACACGCTCTAAAGTCGAGGCGAGCGAGTAGCGAGCCATCGGCACTTTAGGGTCACCATATATAGAGGCATGATATTTGTCGATGGCCGAAGGCAATTGTTTTTTACGCGACAAATCATCAGCTAGAGTAAGGTCTTGCTTAGCCACGTCACGTGCTTTGGCCACTTGATTCATGCCGCGTTTGACACGAGCTTCACCGCCAGGAAAGGTGGATGCTTTTTTGAAAGCAGCTTCGGCATTTTTCAAATCTTTGATCATCAAAGCAAGATCAGCTACTGCAAAAGCGCTTTTAGCATCTGGTGCGTTATTTATTACTGTAGCCATTTGTTGGTCGGCTTCGGCAAACTTGTCTTGAGCAAGCAGAGCTTCTGCATAAGCGATACGCTCACCATCGTTGGATGGCGGTTGAATAGATTTAAGATCTACTGGCTCACCAGCCATGATGCGCATTTTCATTTGAGCCAAGCGCAGTTCCATATTGTTTGGGTTCATTGCTACAGCTTTGTCGATCATACCTTTGGCATTTTCATACTCATTTGAAACAAAAAAGGCGCTGGTGGCATCTTTATTTGCTTTGAGATAATAGCCACGAGTGAGCCCCTGAGCGGCTTGAGCATCCTGAGGACTTTTTTCGAGCACGAGTGAATATTCTTTGATTGCGTCGTCTAATTTTTCTAATTTCAAACTCAAGTCGGCAACACGCATGTGAAGTGGTGTACTGTCCGGGTTTAGAGCAAGTCCGGATCGAACGTCCGAAATAGCTAGTTCAAGATCTCCACGAGATTCAGTGATGTCTGCTTTACCCAAATATGGATCTGGATTTTCTGGCTTGATTCGAATAGATTCGTTATAAGCTTGCACAGCAGCCGTGGTGTTGCCTTGAGCGGCATAAATTTCACCGCGAGTTTGCCAAACTGGAGCGCTATTTCTATTTTGATAAAGCGAAGTATTTAGTTCTTTTAGAGCTTCATCGTACAGACCTTGTTTGAAATAAGTTCTGCCCAGTCCATAGTGAGCAGTAGAGTTGCCCGAAGCAAGCGAGATTGCTTGTTTGAAATCAGCAACGGCGGAAGCGTAATCGCCTTTGGATAAATTGACTAAACCAGAGCCGCTAAATGCTTCTGAAAAATGTGGATCATTTTTTTGAGCTTCTTTAAATTCATTAAGAGCCTCATCCAGTCTGCCCTGAGTGCGATAAATATTGCCCAGAGTGTAGTGTGCTTCTGGCATACCAGGGTCAATATTCAAACCCATTTTGGCTTCAGCTTCGGCATTTTTCAAAATTGCATCTGTTTGATTGCGAATAGTCTGACTAGATGACTGCAATCTGTTATACATAACCATAGCAAGACCGGCATGAGCGGGAGCGTTTTGCGGATCTAATTCAAGTGTCTTTTTAAATTCAGCTTCGGCAGCATCAAGCTTAAACTGCTTGGCCATTGCCATACCGTAGCCAACATGTCCTGGTATGCTCTTGGGATTGCGCTGAATAGCATCATGATACATCTTCTCAGCTTCGCCAAACTTGCCCTGAATCATGGCTTCGTCGCCCAGTACCACGTCCTTTTCTAGTTTTACTTTGTACGTTTTTCTTTCTTTGCTGATAGCCTGACTACCGACACTGTTGCAATTCATGCCGATCACAGGCAATAAACCAAGTGTGCAAGCTAGAATCGAACTGGTTAAGATACGCATATTTTTCTCCGTTGGAAATGCAGTCAAACTGCCCTTAGCACAACTGCCATTTAAAAATGCTTTCGCAAAACAAGGCAGGAGTCAGATTCTACCCGGTTGAAGAAAAAAACCAAATTCATGACAACCGCACAGTTTTGTTGCGACGGATCTTTGCAGTAAACTCTAAGGTTATGTCTGGTCATTCCAAGTGGGCAACTATAAAACGACAAAAAGCTGTGGTCGACGCCAAACGCGGTGTGGTCTACGCCAAAATGGCGCGCGAAATTATCGTTGCAGCAAAGCTTGGGGGCTGTGATCCCCAAGCAAATTTTCGCTTACGCACAGCCATTGAACGGGCAAAAGCTGAAGGCGTACCAAACGACAATATAGATAGAGCAATTGAGAAAGGCGCAGGCACAACCGGCGCAAGCGACGTAGAAGAGCTTACCTACGAAGGCTACGGACCTGGCGGCATTGCCATACTTGTGAAATGCGCCACAGACAATAGACATAGAACGGCTGGCGATCTGCGTTTCTATTTTTCAAAAAACGGCGGCAATATGGGCGAGAGCGGATGCGTTTCGTGGATGTTCAAAGAGCGAGGCGAAATAAGCATTGCCAAAGACCAGAAACTCGATGAAGACGAGCTACTTTTAAAAATCAGCGATGCTGGCGCCGATGACTTATTGGACCAGGAAGACTGTCTTTTAGCCATTTGCCCCCCACAACATTTTGAGCAAGTACAAAGCGCATGCCGCCAAGCTGGGGCCATAATTGAAAGTGCGGAAATTGTGATGTCTCCAGACAACACAGTTGAAGTCAAAGACAAGTCTATGGCGCGTGCTTTGCTCAAACTAATAGACACGCTAGAGAATCACGACGATGTACAGCACGTCTACGCCAACTTCGACATGAATGGTGAGTGGCTAGAAGAATTTGGTCGAGAAAACTAACGAACGCATTCCTTATATATAGGAATAGAAAACGTATGGGTTTGAATGTAGAAAATTATGCTCAAACGCCCACTTGACATATCCCGCTCTTGTAACGATCCCGTAACAGTTTATCTCTTTGAAATCAAAGATTCAAAGAGGCGTTTAATCTTGCCTCAAAGACTAAGATCGAGTTGGTGAGCCACTTTCATATGCACTAAATTGGTCTGAATTATTAAATCGACCCCATTACATGCATACTCGCTGATTAAATTGATCCGACCCGCGCCGATCGTTACACTTCGTAACAGCAGCGTCCACTTGCCCTTTACAGTGTCCTTACATGAGAGGACGCTCAGAAAATGAACCGATATCGGTTCAGTCTGGCCCGGGACTTCAACGCCCGGTATATCCATTGGACTACATGTGCATATAGTCAACCGTTCTGTCAACAGCGCTCACATTAGACTCCCTTCAGAAACACGAAAACCCTTACAGGTTCAGAAATATCCAGGTTGCCAACTATTTTTTGACGGGCTAGTCACAATTTTGGTAACTTGGCGCCTGCTCAACTCAAACCCCGATTCAAAGGCGAAGTCGCAAGATAAGTAGCTATGAATAATCTCAACACACTGCATAAATTGGCTCTAGCAGCGGTGACCATGGTCACTCTGTCCCCTTCCGCCATGGCGCAGCCCAGTCAAGAAAAGCGGGTCAAGCCTGAAATCTCCACCACTGTTTGGATCGACAACAAAGTCGAATACGCTTGTGTGACTATTAACGGCAAAGACATCCTCACCTATACAAGTGAAGGCGAGCCTGGCGCAAGCGAAGATAAAGCCACTAAGCTAGCCGATAAGATTCAAGAATGGCTGGATACTAAACGTGGTTCTTTAGAGCAGCTTCAAGCCTCAAGCGAGAACAATCTAGGTGTTTTTAAATGTGGCAATGAAACGGCAATCAAATTCGAAGTGCCAGATTCATGCCCCAATGTAGCTGCTGCAAGTGCTCAAGCACTGAGCTTAATCAAAGAAGCTGCCGGTATTCGAGTTACAGCACCTGCAAATGCAATTGCCACACAAAGCCAGATTGGAATTGAACCAGAAGATGTCGATACTCAGGGACTAAGCCGTTTTTCAGGCAAAGCCTCATGGTATGGCGGCAAGTTTCACGGTCGTCGCTCGGCATCAGGCGAACGATTTGACTGCAATAACCTCACCGCAGCTCACCGCACCCTTCCTTTTGGGACCAAATTATTAGTCAGAAACAAGCGCACAGGTCACTCGTGCGTGGTTAAGGTAGCCGATCGCGGACCTTATTCGCACGGTCGCGTGATAGACCTGTCGATGGGAGCGGCCAAACAGCTCAACATGATATCTTCCGGTGTTGCGACAGTTGATGTCTTTGTCATGAACTAACACAAGACTTAAACAGAACTTCTGCTAGAATGCTCTGTCTCATGACCCAGACTAAAACTCAAATGAAACATCGTGTTCGAATTGCCCCGTCACCGACAGGCAAGTTGCACCTTGGCACAGCCAGAACAGCGCTCTACAACTATTTGTACGCCAAAAACAAAGCAGGCGACTTCATTTTGCGTCTTGAAGACACAGACTCCGAGCGCTCACGCGAAGAATATACCCAAGATATCATTGCCGGTTTGCGCTGGTTAGGTCTTACATGGGACGAAGGTCCCGATGTAGGTGGTCCCTACCCGCCTTATCGTCAAACCGAAAAAGAAGAGCACTATCAAAACATCGCAAACAAGCTCATATCAAGCACTTACGCTTATCATTGCTACGCTACACCCGAAGAACTTGCCGCCCTCAAAGAAGAGCAGTCTCAGAAGGGATTGCCCTCACGTTACGACAATCGCGGTCGCAATCTGAGCAAAGAGGATCATGAGCGGTACGAAGCGGAAGGCAGAGTGCCATCGGTTCGCTTCAGAGTGGAAGAGCCGCAAGAAATTCACTGGGACGATTTAATCAAGGGACGGATTAACGTCAATAGTTCCGATTTAGGCGGTGACCTGGTTATCGTTAAATCAAGTGGGATTGCCACATACAATTTCGCTGTCGTTGTAGACGATATAGACATGCATATGAGCCTTGTGATGCGAGGCGAAGACCACATTCACAATACCGCCAAGCAACTTTTACTATTTGAAGCCCTTGGCGTCAAGCCTCCACAGTTTGCACACGCAGCCTTGATTTTTGACAAAGACCATAAAAAATTATCTAAGCGTGCACATGGCGAATTCGTACATATCGACGCTTATCGCCAAGATGGCTACATGCCAGAAGCAATAGTCAATTATCTGGTTCAGATGAGCTGGAATCCACCAAACAACGAAGAATTTTTCACTCTAGAGCAAGCAGCAGAAATGTTTGATGTGCACAAAGTGAGCAAAAGCCCCGCAGTGTTCGACCCGGACAAACTGAACTGGTTCAACGCCCACTACATTCGCGATTTGCCACTAGATGTGGTGACAAATCGAGCACGACCATATTTGACTGATTTTGACTTGAGCCAATATTCAGACGAAGAGCTCAAAGCAATAGTCGCCATAGTGCGCGAAGGCGTAACCAAACTTTCACAAGTAAAAGCTAATGCCGCCTTCTTTTTTGCTGACAAAATAGATATCTCAGAAGAATTACAAAAAGAAGCCTTAAGTGACGACAGCGCATCTTTGGTTCTCAAAGGCTGTTTAAGCAAATTATCTGATATCCCGTTTGGAGATGCTGTGGGCGCAAAAGCAATTGTTTCCAAAGTGGGCGAAGAAGCACAAGCTAAAGGCAAAAAACTTTTTCAACCAATTCGAGCAGCTCTACAGGGACAAGCACACGGACCAGATCTCGGTTCTGTCATTTCAGCCCTTGGCCAATCACGAGTAAAATCGCGTCTTGAAGCAGCTCTAGCACTTTGCAAAAAAAATTGAGTATCTAAAAGTGACCGACAATAAAAATCAAATTCAGGTCTACAACACACTGTCGGGCAAGAAAGAAGTGCTCGTGCCCCTGCGCGAAAACGAGCTTACCATCTACTCTTGCGGTCCCACAGTTTACGACTGGAGTCATTTAGGACACGCTCGAATGACTGTTGTGTGGGATGTGGCACAGCGTTATTTTCGCTATTGCGGATACAAAGTCACCTATATTCGCAACATCACCGATATCGACGACAAAATAATAAACAGAGCAGCCGAATTAGAAATCACACCTGAAAAGTTAGCTCGTCACTTCACTTACACTTTTTGGGATGACATGCATAGACTTAATGTGCAAGCCCCAGACCGCGAGCCGCGCGCAACTGAATTCGTTTCTCAGATGATCGATTTTATCGAAGGCTTAATAAAAAATGGTCACGCTTATCAAAGTGGTTCTGATGTTTATTTCGACGTTATGGCACTCGCCTCTTATGGTGCTCTTTCAGGACGCAAAGTAGAAGATTTGCTATCTGGTGCACGCGAGCAAGTTTTATCTCAGGAAGAACTTGCTGAACGCAAAAAAAATGCTTGTGATTTTGCTCTCTGGAAATCGACCACTTCAAGCCCAAACTGGCAATCTCCCTGGGGAGAGGGTCGCCCTGGATGGCACTTAGAGTGCTCGACGATGATTAAACATGTGCTTGGCGAAACGATTGATATTCACACTGGTGGTGAAGATCTTGTTTTTCCGCACCACGAAAATGAAATTGCTCAGTCAGTCGCCTTGCATGGAAAACCGCTTGCAAAATATTGGATGCATAATAGTTTTGTCCAGGTTTCGGCTGAAAAAATGTCCAAATCGCTTGGAAATTTTTCCACCATTCGCGACATTTTGAAAAACTATTCGCCAGATACAGTGAGACTTTTCATACTTCAGTCTCATTATCGCAGCCCCATTGATTTTACAAATGAGAGTTTAAACGCCAGTCGTCAGGCAATGTCTCGCTTGCTCAAAGCAGTGTTTCAGCACTCTGGTGAGCCAAAATTCGGGTCAAATTTTTCCAAAAATTCAATCAGTCCAACCCGCAAGGATTTAGCAAAACTGGGTCAAATTAAAGATGAAGTTAGCACTAACTTCATCCAAGATTTTGACGATGCGATGAATAACGACTTGAACACGGCTCAAGCATTATCTGCCTGTTTCAACCTGGCCGATAAAATTTCAAAAGAGTCGAGCCAAAGTCAAAAGGACAACTGGGCCGGACTTCTTGCTTTCCATTTGCAAGTTCTTGGCTTCAGCCTTGAAGATTCAAGGCGTTTGGTTACCCCCGAAATTGCAAAATCAGTGCTCGACTTAATTCTTGAGTTACGCCAGGAAGCCAGAAGCAAAAAAGACTATGCAACCTCCGACCTGATTCGCCAAAAGCTCACTGCCTGTGGCGTTGCTTTGATGGACAGTCCAGGTGGTAAGTCAGACTGGGAACTAGAATAAATCTATCAAATCATACATAGTCTACTTTTTAAGGCTTTTTAGGTTTAGTACCTATTGACGCATTACAAAACGATCAGATACGATCAGAATATTAGCTGGGTTTAATTTTTCATAAATCCACTGGCGTTCCTATCGAACAATGAAAATTGTTCAAAACTTAGTACTATCGAGGTGCATATGAAACGAAAAGTTTCTTCTTGGAAGCGTCGTAATCCAAAAGGCAACATGCTCGTACTCATACTTGCTGTGACTCTAGGCATTATCACAGCTCTTGTCATATTCATGATGAGTTATGTGAGGCTTATGGGAACCCAGTCAGAGCAAAAGACAGCGATTGAAGCGGCAGCTCTTGCAGCAGCTCGCGAAATGAGCAAAATAGTCGTGAATACGCCTCAATACGGTTATGTAGGTCTTTCTGATTCAGCTCCAAATGGAAATGGAACTCAAGTGAACGACGGCTATGACACTTCTGTTCACAGCATAAACACTTTGCTTGGTACTACTTTAGTCGATTATCTGATAGCCGAAGATCTGGGCGCGAACAGAGGCGGCAATGAAATGCGCGAGCTAGCAAGACAAGACTTAAACAACGCCAAGGCTGCTGCATCTGCCTTGATGACTGTGCTGCAAGCTTCAATCACCCCGACTGGTTCAGCTACCGACAAAGACGGCAACACCGTTCGTCCGTATCAAGAAGCCCTGAACGCCTATAACAGTAACAGTATTCGCATTGCGGGTAATTCGAGTTACGTAAACGGCTCGCTGCAATTATCTTTAGGCGCCATCACCGGTGGTGCCCCAACCAACGTTCGCCTTCCCGTAGGCTGGAGCAGCTCCTGGCCTGCGGCAAAAACTGCCAATGGCAGATACAAATCATATACTGTCTTTACTCGCGGCACAGAAGACTGGGTATTCGCTGCTATAGAAGAGACTGTAAAACTTGTCGATCCTGCCAAATTTGTTCCCACTCACGGCGGTTTGCCCTACGAGTACGACACCATTGTGCGCGCCCAAGCCACTCAGAACATAAACGACAACGGCACGACCCGCAGTATCATGTCTTCGGCTTGCGCCCAACCTGCAAGCGTCTACGACCCACTGCCAGCTCCAGGCGCATTAGTTGTTGCCTACCCTGACGGACCTCCGACTGGTGTTTGCTTCCAAAGACATTTATCCGATCTGGTTCTCAACTCAGGTTGTATGAACGACGGAGACGACGACTGCGATGTATTAACTTGCACCTCTGGAGACTTCCCAGTAGACAGTGGAAGCTCGCTTTCTGCAAACGGCTCTTTGTGGCCTTTAGGCTCACTTGACCCCAACCACAAAGCTCACAACGCTTGCAAAATTGCAATATACGACTGGCTCAGACGCGGCGGCACAAAAGTGAATATTGGCGCAGTCAAAAATGCAATTGACTTAGATTGGGGCGCAGCACCAGGCATGGTGGGCTGGGCACCAGCGGGAGGCGGCAGTATTCCCGGTGGAATAGCCTATGTTTACCGCATCGCAAGTAACGGAGATGTCACTTTTCAGTCCAAAACAATCAAGCCTCTGAAATATTATGTTGTTGGAGAAAATCAATTGATTATGGAGTCATTGGGAGTTTTGACCAATGGCGCACCAAGTATTCACAAAGTCGATAACATAAACCTAGGTCCGGCTTATCCCGGTAGTAAAGGTGCAGCCTGGTTCGAAACAAAATATGACATGTATCTGCGAGATTTCGCCAGACAGCCAGGCCGGTCATCTGGAGGAAAACATGCCGGCGAGCCAATAGACGACGACTTGGTCGCTAAAAAATTAACACCAATCAATGAAGCAACAATTCAGTTGGCATCCAACAATCGCTCAGGCGAGGGTATTTGTCCTGCCATCTACTCCAGTGGACTTGGTGCAAAAACCAAATCTCAAAGTGGATCGGCCGGTTTAGGTGCAGTTCCATTGATAGGACCGCAAAACGACTTTGCTTATCAGTGGGGTGGATCAACACCTACTCTTGATACAAATGCTTCCAAGTATAAGACCTACGCATCAGGAGGCAACGGCTTGCGCCAGACCTATCAGACAAACGGAACAGTAGCTGAAATTCGATTTAGACGAGAAGTTGATGTTTATATAGAAACAACCACGACCACAACAGATCCTGACACGGGCGCTACATCAACTTCAACAACCAGCGTTAAGGTTGATGATGGATACGTCCAGCTCAAATAATAGATTCATCCTCAAAATGCCCGGGTATAGACCAGGAAATATGGCGTTTGCATTTGGAGGAATAAATCGCGCATGCATAATAGAAGTCTGGCTCTAACGGCTCTGAGCTTAAGCATATTAATCTCGTCAATAGCCCCGGCTTTGGCTATCACTTCCCAGGAGGCAACTCAAGCCATTAACTCGGCTCGTATTCTTGCACCCGGTACCCAAATGAAAATCAACGTAGCAAAAGGCCTTGCTACTATTTCTACTTTTAGAAATGACCAGGCGAATGAAAAAGATACCAAAATCGAAGCTCTGCTTATGAGCAAAACACTATTTGATTTGGGCAAAAGCGACATAGCTAATGTCAGCATCTATTTTTATGAGGCACGCGACCCCAAACAATATAAATCCATAACCATTACCAAAGGTGACGTGGCAGCATTTGGAGCGGGACAAATTTCGCAAGATGAATTGCTTAAATCGCTCATCTTAAAACAAGGCGCAATACAAGACAAAGCTCGAATGATTGAAAACTATTTGATGCTCACATCAGCCAGTCGTCGCAAAATGCAAATTTCAGTCAACGGCGACGAGGTCAATGTAACCACTGACATGCCAACTGACACACCCGACCGCGAATATAAATACGAAGCCTTGCGAATTGCAGAAACAGCACTACAGCGAAGCGATGCAGGCTCGGTTGCAAGAGTCAATATCAAGTTTTTCACCGTCGGCGGCTCCAAAGGGCAATACAAACAAGTGGTAGTGCCTGTTTCGCAGATTCAAGCTCTTGATTCTGAAGTACAAAAAGCGCTTGGAACGGTGGCAATATCTAAAGGCGTTGCCACAATGACCGCAGATGACATTGAATTGACACCAGGACCAATGCAATCGGAGCGGGCCTATTTACTTGCCGGAATTGCTGAGTTGGAACAAATGGGAGTAGGCACTGCCGCTTTTATTAATGCTTTGATGTCTATCGAGCAGAAAGTAAAAGACCAAAACACTTCAACACTTACAAGAGATATCGAGTCACTCAGCACCAGTATTGAAACTCAAAAAGAAACTTACAAAGCAGCTAAAAATTCAAAACCGATTCATGCCAAGGAAGAACCTAAAGCCGCTTGCAATTTGGACTCTCTCAAAACCAACTCTAAAGGCAGCGTAAATCGCTGGGCGCTTCAATTCTTTCCTCTTCCAGAAACTGACATACTCAAAGATCCAAACGGATTCTTAGCTTCATCAAAAGCACAGTTCGAAGCCAAAATAGGCAAAGACAAAAAAGCAGAAGATATGCCGCAATATGCCTGGGCACTTCTCTGGTTTGCTGAGGTGCTAAAAAATAATGGTCGAGGAGGCGAAGCATCTAGCTTCGAAAGACAAGCCGCTACAGTGTCAGCTGCAATTCAAGCCAAAGCGAAAAAATAGAATCGCATCATTTGCAGTGCTGTACCGTACACCGTGTTACCCCTTTATTGACGCAAGGAGAAGTCCTCAAATAAAATTGAAATAGCCGATGAGGGCAAAAAGATGAATATCTCGAAACTAAAGCGTGCATCGCAAGGCAGTGTTCTTTTACTAGTGCTTGCAGTTACGCTCGGGATCATCACTGCAATTGTCATATTTTCGATTAGTTATGTACGGCTCTCCGGAACTCAATCACAACAGAAATCAGCAATTGAAGCAGCAGCGCTTGCGGCTGCTCGCGAACTGAGCAAAATAGTAGTCGATACTCCTCAGTTCGGCTTTATCGGATTGTCAGATTCAGCACCAAATGGCACTAACACTGCATCTGGCGATGGTTACGACAATTCGGTGCACAGCATTAACACCATTATGGGCACCACTCTTCTCGATTATCTTATTGCAGAAGAGATAGGTCCAGCCAATGGCGGCAACGAAATAAAAATATTAGCTCGCCAGGATCTGGATAATCTCAAGACTGCAGCAGCTTCATTAATGACGGCACTAAATGATTCAATAACACCAACGGGTAGCGCACTAGATAAAAATGGAGCCACCGTTCGCCCCTATCAAGAAGCGCTCAATTCATACAACAACAATAGAATGAACATGGCGGGAAACTCTGCAATGGCTGCCGGATCTTTTCAATTGTCGTTGGGAGCTATAACTGGAGGTGCTCCTACTAATGTGCACACGCCAACTGGATGGTCTGGTACATGGCCTTCAAATATAGCCACCAGTCAACGATACAAGTCTTATACCACTATTAACCACGACGGCGTCGATTGGGTTTTTGCAGGTATTGGAGAAGACGTCAAATTAGTTGATATAAACAAATTTCAAGCCACTGTATCAGGTCTTCCCTACCAGTTTGGCACAATAGTTCGCGCTCAAGCCACCCAAAACGTAAATGACAACGGCACCACTCGCAGTGTCATGTCTGTTGCGTGCGCTCAACCAGCCAGTGTATACGATCCGCTCCCAGCGCCGGGAGCACTCGTCGTATCATATCCAGATGGACCGCCGGTAAACTATCTGCTCTATAACTGCGGTCAAAGCAAATTTGCTGATTTGGTTTCAAGCACTGGATGTCTCAATGAAGGCGACGATAACAGCGATGTATTAACTGCTTTTGGCGGAGACTATCCCGTAGATAGCACATCGGCACTAGTAAATGGTTCTAGCGCCTGGCCTTTGGATTCAGTCGACACTAATCATAAAGCCCACAATGCCTGCAAAGTAGCCTTTTACGATTGGCTCAGACGTGGTGGCACAAAAGTAAATGTAGGCGCTGTTAAGACAGGCGTTTTTCTCCAACCATTTGGCCCGGCTCCGGGCATGATTGGATGGACTTCGTCGGGACTTGGTGGCACAATCCCGGGCGGAGTTGCTCATGTCTGGAGATTTAAAACAAATGGAGATATCGAATATTTCAAAAAAACAGTCACACCATTGAATTTTGCCGTAGTAAGTCACAATCAACTATGTATCGAATCTTTGTCTTCGGTAAAGAATGGTGCCATGTTGCATATTGTGCCGGTTTATCTAGGTCCCGCTTATAATGGCACTGGTGGATTTGTCAAATTCAAAGACACTTTCGATTTATACATTCGCGATAATGGACGCATCTTAGGCGGAACAACTGGCGGCAAACACAACGGCGAGCCGATGATAGATCCAGCAATTAACTCGCATAGAAATATCAAAAATAACATCTGGATTGCTTTAAGCGATAAAAGCGGCTCCTACACGGGCGACATGCTTTTTTCAGCCGGTGAAGGCGCCAAGAAAAAATCAGAAGGCCCACCTGTGGGCGGTGGTGCCGTTCCACTGGTAGGAAAGCAAAATGACTTCGCCCACAAATGGGGAGGCACACCACCTGCACCGGCTGTTATTGACACAGCTCCAGGCAAATACAGAACATTTACATCTGGTTCTGGCATGCGTCCGACCTATCAAACAAATGGTACGGTGGCGGAGATCCGCTTCCGCCGCCAAGTTGATGCCTGGACTGTCGACAGTGACGGAAACATAATGTTTTTCGATAGTGGATATGTCCAGCTCAAACCTTAAGCTAGCCTCTATTTTTCCAAACTATTTTTTCTTGTCCGAAACTCTTTTGTAATTGCTAAACGCTCTGCGCACTAGTTCTTGCGCTTCGCCTTTTTCTGATTCGTCTAAACTGTCATAGATTTCTGAGATGCATCCGGCATAATCGCTTACATCTTGATGATAGATGGCGCAAACCACTTCTTGAGCTTGAATGAGCGCCTTTTTGCAAGCTTCTTCGCGCGTGTCCCCCTCGGACTCAAATAACCTTCCGACTACAGATTGTGAAGCTTTTCGAGCAATTTCATCCGACTCTGAATATATCCGTGTACAAATATCTTGATGTCCTTTTTCATGCGCCACTATATCTGGTGCGGGATTTTTGGGAAGCCAGACCAATATTGGAGCATTCAAAATCATTTTTACTTTTTTGACCTTCAGTCGCACAAAGGTCTTACCAGTGCTCATGCGACTTTCTTCCACTATGTCAAAATCAAAATTAGTCTGACAACCGAATTCCCATTCAGTTAAGGCACTTTCGCCAGGTTGCAAATTTGGGACAGGAGAATTACCTTCAAAGTTTTTAGGATCGAAGTAGCGAATTTTAATATCAGGTTTCTTGCGCTCGACACTTACATCTGAGGATGAGCAGCCATTAGTAAACGTTTGAATTAGAGCCAGAGTTATTACAAGAGCGAATTGCTTAGATGCAACTTGCTTAAATGCAATTTGCTTAAATGTTGAAACGGAAATTGATGCAATCACCATCTTGCACTTTATATTCTTTGCCTTCAAGACGTACCAATCCCTTTTCTTTAGCTTGATTCCAGCCGCCGTGATCGTGAATGGCAGAATACGCCACCACCTCGGCTCGAATAAATCCGCGTGCGATGTCACTGTGAATTTTTCCGGCCGCCTCTTGAGCTGAAGCGTCTCTTGTTAAGGTCCATGCTCGCACTTCATCTTCGCCAACAGTAAAAAATGCAATTTGTTTCAGCAACGTATATGCAGCTCGAATCACCTTATCGCGACTCGCTTCTTTGATACCAAGCGCATCCATGAATTCTTTTGCTTCGTTTGGATCGTTATTATTGAGCTGTGCAATTTCCATTTCTACTTTGGCGCAGAAACTAATCATCAATGTGCCAGTAGTCTTAGCCCACTCACTTAGCTTAGCAAGTACTGGAAGATCTTCTTTTTCCAGATCCGACTCAGAGATATTAGCCACTATCATCAATGGCTTTTGCGACAAAAAAGTATAGCCTCGGATACTTTGCATTTCGTCTGCGGTTAACTCAAAAGTGCGCAGAGGCTGTTCAGAAGATAAATGATCGTTGAATCTGGAAAGCAGCTCTTTTTCTTCTTCTGCTTTACTTTTGTCTGTTCCTTTTTTGCGTAAGATTTCTTGATCAATTTTGGCAAGGCGTTTTTCAACCACTGACAAATCGGCAAGAATCAATTCTAACTCCAGGTTTTGCGCATCGCGCAATGGATCTATTGCACCGGAAGGATGCGGAACTGACTCATTTTCAAAAGCACGAATGACATTAACCAGTGCATCGACTTGACGCAAATTGCTCAAAAGCTGTGGACTTAATTCTTCTTTTTTAGGACTACCCGAAGACATTCCGGCTACATCAACAAGCTCGATGGTGGCAGGTACATTCTTTTTTGGCTTATAGTGTTCGCGCAGCCAGTCTTGTCGCTCGTCTGGGACAGGCACCACAGCAAAATTGGCGCTGGTATCAGCCACTGCCGCAAAGTTTCGAACTTCAGCACTTCCGCCACTGGTCGCGTTCAGTACTGTTGTTTTACCTGATGTCGGTAAGCCGATGAGTCCAACTTTCATGTTCTTACCGCTTTCATTTCTTACTACAAACTGGCGGAGAGGGTGGGATTCGAACCCACGTGCCTATTAAGCCATCCGCTTTCGAGGCGGCGCCGTTATGACCGCTTCGGTACCTCTCCTCAAATCATTTCAAGCAAGCATTCTAGCATCGAAAATCTTACTGACAACAAAACCGCAATCAGCACCTACAAGATCCGCAACCAAAAAATAAACCGATATCGGTTTATTTTCTAGAAGGATAAAATTCGAACAAGCGAAATGCCTAATCTACTGGATGTTATGTCCAGGACGTCTGGCGATTCTGACTTTAGTTTCTACTTCACTTTTAAGTGTTGTCATCACATTTGGCATGTCTATGCGACATTGTCTTTTGATTAGTGGACGCGGAATGAACATTCCACCATCAACAAAAGAAGCATAAGTGACCAAAGTTGATTTGCCACCGTCTTGGGGTTCAAGCTTCCAATAGCCTTTGACTTGTTTGAAGGCACCTTTGATTCGGGTCCACTCCATAAAATACGGCCCTTTTTCTTTCACTTTCAATGTATAAGTAAAGGTTCCTACAGGTCCAGATGGCGCAACAGTATGAGATATGATTTTTTCTGAACCGTTATCTTCCAAAACTTTACAAGCTTTGACCATACCGAAAATGCGATAAGCATTGTCGTAATCAGACAATATTTGCCAGATTTGATCAGCCGGAGCTTTGATTAGTTGTTTGCAAACGTTATAAGAATCACCGCCGATATCAGATGAAGTTATGGCAACTTCGTCAGTTGCGGCTTTGGCAGACGTGTAGTCCGAACTTAATTGCGGAACAGCCAAAGAAAGACTGGACAAAAGAGTCAAGGTTAAAATGCCTTGAAACGCTTTTAAGCTGACATTTTTAGTTGAGTTGTATTTGTTATTCATGAATTCCTGGTTTAACACCAACGGTTCCTTTCTGCCATGACATTTCAGAAGTCTAGAAATGCAGTGTCCAATACAATACTGAAAATATTTTCATTGTCAACGGTGTTCTGGTCAAATGGGTAAGAACCCTCATGGTTCTTCTTTCGGGCGCCTCGCTTGACAATCGGGTAATGTGATTATCAGGCGAAAGAATTTAGACGTTGACATCATGGCACAACTACATTCTGCAAAACAAGTAATTATATTTCAACAACGCAAAGCCGTATTGTTACAGGCGCATATCTAAAAAATAGCTTTGTAATAATCATCGCCTATCACTTGAAATGGCTTTAGTGGCGGCGATTTGATGTTTGACGAAGCTAATTTCATCCTCTCTAGTGCTTATAAGCCCGTCTAGTTTAGCTTCTAGTGCACAAGTCAAGAGGGCGCCCACTTTTGGACCTTGAGGAACTCCCATATCTATTAATTGGGTGCCGTCAATTAATAGTTGAATCGAGCTTAACTCATTTAAATATAAAAGAACCATCCTTCGCACTTTCGTGCCAGGAGCAGCAAGGCTGGCTAAGATGGCCAGCGTCTCATCAGATTGATCTTTGAATAGTTTGTATACTTCGCTGCGCTTGAGCGCTTTAACTGTATGTCCAAGACTCAATTCGATAGATTTGGCGTTGAGAATAATTTCTTTGTGGTGATTGCTTAATAGCAATCTGTCTAGGGCTTCTTGTAAGCGGGCTTTGGTGAGACGACCAAGCAACAGCCCAAGATAAACTATCCATTCATCTTTTACTTTATAACGCTCAAGCAGGCGCTCAGCTCTTCTTATATGAACTCTACTTTTGGCACCATATTTCAATTTTTCGTGCAAAAAGCGCAAGCCGCCGCCCAATCGTTCTAAGAGAGATAGAGCGTCTAGCCTTTTGTCTGATTCTAAAATGTAGCGAATCTCTTCTTTCAGCCGTACTCCACCAAGCCCATTAAATAAACCAACACTAATGCCTCGACAGGCTCGATATCTTGTTTTTGGCTCCAGATGAAATCCCAACTTAGCAGCAAAACGCACCGCTCTTACAATGCGGGTTGGATCTTCAATGAAACTAAAAGGATGCAAAATGCGAATGACTTTCCTTTGTAGATCTTCATAGCCATTGTAAATATCAATCAATTGTCCGAATTTATCCTTGTCGGGATGCAAACAAACAGCCAGTGAATTAATGGTGAAATCTCGTCTGTAAATATCCTGACGCAAGGACGAAGCCTCGACTACAGGAAGTGCTGCTGGGAATTCATAATATTCAGTGCGAGCAGTAGACAAGTCTATTTCACGAACACTTTTTATGGGACTGGAAAGCGTAGCAGTTTGAAAACGCTCGTGACTAACCAGTATTTCAAACGTGTCTTTGTATTTAGAAGCCAGTCTTTCAGCCAATTTTATTGCAGATCCCTCTTCCACCACGAAATCAAGATCGAATTTAAGTTCTTTAGCCGGCGTGACACCTAATATAGTATCGCGCACAAAACCACCCACCACATACGCTACCATATTAAGCTCGGCCGCTTCCTTGCCGATGATAGTGAACAACTCAAATATCTCAGAATCAATAGCCTTGAAACACTTATCGAATTCTCTTTGACGTTTAGCATTAGTGCCACCTGATTTGGTGACAGGCAAAAATTCATTTACGTCCTGGCGAACCTCCCCGTATACGGGGTCATTGCCAATAACCGATTCTTTTGATGCTCTTTGCGAACCGCGTCCATAAACGGCTTCCAATACGTTTTGCCTGGTAACAAGACCAAGCAACTCTCCATCTTGAGCCAGAACGGGAAGTCGTCCAATATCCTCGACCACCATCATTTGCTGGATCTGATCCAGACTGGCATCCGGTGGCACACTCACCACTGGACGGCTCATAAAACCCTGCACCGGAGCGTGATCTAACTTATGATGAATAGCTTGATCGATGTCACGCCGCGAGACAATTCCTACCACTTCCCCATTTTCACAGACCACAAGCCCATCTTGACCGAGCCTTATCATTAGCCTGTGGGCCTCTGCCATACGAAGCGATGGTCTAATGGTCCGAACAGGCGAAGTCATTAAAGATTTGGCAGTGGGTTGAGGTTTGATTTTGTCCGGCAAGAGCGATTGCAATTGCTCTTGAATTTGAATGATATTACCGTTTTTAACCACAGCCGATGCAGCGCCTGGATGTCCACCTCCACCAAAAACTTTCATCAATTCGCTGACGTCAAGCAAATGCGCATCAGAGCGCGCCACAATATGGACTCGATTTTTCATATGCACAAGACAAAAGGACGCATCTGCTGATTGAACATCCATCAACGTTCGAGCCATATGAGCAACGCCGTCAATATAAGCTTCAGTCCTGCTATGAGACATCACTATTTTGGTGGCATGAATATCGATTGTTTTGCAATTAGCAAGCAAATCATTGAGCAAGGCACTTTGCTCATCGCTCCACTTTGGCTTGATCAAAGAGGTGATTTGATTTAAATCGACGCCAAAAGCCATAAGATAAGCAAGCGCTTGTGCGTCGGTTTCGCTAGTTTGCGAAAATGTCAAAGAACCGGTATCTTCATGAATACCAAGGGCTAGTAGAGTGGCTTCAAACTGATTTAGTACCATTTTTGCCTGACGCATCTTATCGACCAAAATAGCGGTGGCAGAACCTATTTGGGACACCATAGAATCTTCGTGCGCGTGCTTTATAAGTCCGCCTGAGTCGATGTGGTGATGATCGAAAATTGTGATTTTTACCTTTCTGGTTTTGGCAACCAATTCTTTTGCAATGAATTTTGAAATCGGCTCTGGAAGTCTATCTACATGCTGGCAGTCGACTATATAAATTGCGGTCACCTGATCTAAATCTAGATACTTCGACTCTATAACTGGAAGCGAGCTTCTGTTCAAACTCAGATACTCGCGCGTACTGCCCACAATTGGCTGATTAATGACCATTTTTGTGCCTGGATATAATTTAGTCACTGCAAACTGCGACGCCAAGGCGTCAAAATCGGTATTGTTATGCGTGACTACTATTTCCATAGTTAATCTGATTCGCTTGGATAATCCCTGGGTAATCTTATAGATTATGCCACTATTCGAATTTGCCCAAGTTTATGTAATAGCCTTCTTCATCGGAAGCGGCTTTATCATTTTGAGTTTTTTCCTGGGACACATGCACGATGGCGACCCAGGACACGGTGATGGCGGACATTCTGGTCATCTAGATTTGCATGGGCACGATGTTCATGCCGGTCACAGCGGTCATTTACACGACTCTCACACAGTTCATGACAGTCACGGCGCTCACGACAGCCATGATTCTACACAAGCACATTCCGACCAATCAGATACAACGTCTCCCTCACGCATCCATCAATCAAATACCCTCAGCCATCAAAACCAGGGTGATGTTCTTTCAAGCGTTGGCCAGCTTGCGTTTTCGCTGTTAAGTCCGATGACCATGTCACTTTTCTTGATGTTTTTTGGAGTGGTCGGATATTTCAGTCTCAAGCTTTTTCCTGCAATCGGACTTATAACTCTCATTCCAGCCCTCCTTGCCGGGATTTTGGCGGTCAAGGTATTTAAACGGCTGATAAGCCTGATGATGAGTAAATTGTCTGGTGCAACTCAAATAAGCGAGTGGGCGGCCGTCGGGCAGGAAGCTGAAGTCTTATCGACCATTAAAAACGGAAACGTAGGTGAAATTTCATATATTGTTGGCAACAAATTACACAACGGCATCGCACGATGCTCGGATAAAAAGATACAAATCGAAAAAGGTTCAAAAGTCATAATTACTGACCTTGACGGATCTACTGCAATAGTGGAGCCTCAAAAGGACTTTTCGGTCAAATAAGACTTTTTGACAAGGCTTTTTGCTGGCTGGTCCTCCAGAAATAAACCGATATCGGTTTATTTTCAGGCACTGATGGGCGATTGCAGCTCAAGCGACGATCACTAGTGGTCTTTACTTCCAACGCCAAATCAGACGACTTCAAGTCAACCGAATTTCGATTCATCACTTGTCAAAAAGGGAATTTAAAACTAGACCCGCCCAAATCTACAGGAGTAATTTTTTATGGATCTTATGTCGATGACTATTATTGGCGTCGGTATTGCAGCTTTTATGATCATTTTATTCATGCTCCCGTCCCTTTACCAAAAATGCGGACCTAACGAAGCAATGATTATTTCTGGAGGCGGCAGCCAACCTCGAATCATCGTCGGAGGAGGAACGTTTCTCATTCCTTTGTTCAACCAGAAAAATTTACTCAGCCTTGAAATTATGCCAATTGAAGTGCGTTCGCACGCACCAATGATTACAAGAAACGGCATTCCAATTTTTGTGGAAGGCGTCGCCCAAATCAAAGTAAAAAGCGATGAATCGTCTATCCATACTGCTGCAGAGCAATTTCTGGGAAAAGACCTAGATGAAATTCAAATGGTGGCACATGAGACCTTAATGGGTCACTTGAGAGCCATTTTAGGCACAATGACTGTTGAAGAATTAATCGGAAATTTTGACGAATTTGCCCAAAGAGTTGCATCTGTATCAATTTCAGATTTAGCAAAAATGGGACTGACAGTCGTTTCTTTTACGATTAAAGAAATCAGAGACGAAGTTGGCTATCTTGAAGCATTAGGTAAAAAACAAACTGCCGACGTTAAGAGAACGGCAGCAATTGGTGAAGCAGAAGCTCTCAAAGAAACTCAAATTGCGCAAGCTAACTCGCAGCGAGATGCACAAATTGCTCAAGCGCAAGCCACAGAAGAAGGAGCGAAAGCCAAGCTCCAAGCCGATACACGCGTAGCTGAAGCTTCGAAAAATTTCCAGGTTAGCCAGGCTAAATACGCGCAAGAAGTAGCAGAGATGAAAGCGGCAAGTGACATGGTTTATGACATCACCAAAGCTAAATCACAACAAAAACTGATTTTGGAACAACAACAAATCAAAATTGTGGAAGCCCAAAAAGAAGTCGAACTACAACAGGTCGAAGTGCTTAAACGCGAAGTGGCGCTGGCTGCTGAAATAACAAAACCCGCTGAAGCGGAACAATCAAGAATCAGACTTATGGCTGTTGCCGAACAAGAAAAACGACGTATATTAGCTGAAGGCGACGCACAAGCTACAGAAGCGAAAGCCAAAGGTGATGCTGAATCTGTTCGCTTGCGCGCCACAGCCGAAGCTGACGCTACAAGACAAATTGGTCTTGCAAATGCAGAAGCCGAGCGAGCCAAAGGTTTAGCCGAAGCCACTGTTGTAGCCGCAAAGGGACAAGCTGAAGCCGAAGCGATGGCTAAAAAAGCAGAAGCATTTAAGCAATATAACGACGCGGCGATGGCTTCGATGGTGATTGACAAGTTACCTGAACTGGTTCAAGCTGCAGCTCAACCATTATCTAAAATCGGCAATGTCACCTTGCTTTCAACTGGTGGAGACACGACAGGCTTGGGGAAGATAACATCTGATGTTTTGAGTGTTGCTGCTCAGGGTGTGACGATGGTGAAAGGGCTCACAGGCATCGATCTTATTGATACCATGTCGCGCAACCACTCTGTACCTCCTAAGAATCAACAGACTCATATTCAGCCACCAGCACCAAGCCAAAATCAACAACAGAATCAACAGCAAAAGCAGCCCCCCGTGGCAGCAAGCACAAACCCTCCGTTAAAAGGTTAGTTGAGCTAGTTGAGTTAGTTGAGTTAGTTGAGTTAGTTGAGTTGAGGCTTGAGACCAATTGAGGCAAATCAATAACTGATGCCGCGCATTCTGGTAACCGGCTCGGGTTCTGTAGGCAAAACCACTTTGGTTAATAGCCTTGCACCCGAGCTTTCTCTTCATGCCATTGACGAAACGGCTCGAGCATTGTGCGCGCGCCTTGGATATGCTCAAATGGGCGACATTGCCGAAAACGAGCAAGAGCATTTTAAAATAAAAGTATTAAGCGAACAGATTGCACGCGAAGAGGAACTAGAAAATTTCATCACAGATCGCGGAGCGCTTGATTGTTGGGTGCTATGGCAGCGTTGGCAACTTTGCAAGGCAATGACTTTCACAAGCGAAGCTTACTATAAAATGGCGCTTGCTCAAAGTAACAAATACACTCACGTAATTTTCGTACCACCACTATTTACTCCTGTTGACGACGGTTTTCGCTGGATCGATAAAGACTATCTCAATCAAATTGATCGCATGACACAACTTGCTATTTACGATTTTGGTTTGCAAAACAAATCGTACACAATTCAAGAATCGAGTCTTGAAGGACGTCTTTGGGAGATTAAAAATTGGCTTTCGAAAAATTAGCTTGCCATGGACGCGTGATTGGCAACGCATTAAGCCTTTTATTTTTCTTGTGCCTAAGTCTCTTATCACCTTATTGCGCCTGGTCTGGGACCAAAAGCCTAAAAATTGTTTCTTTAGCTCCTTCCAACACAGAGCTTATTTATTCACTTGGCGGACAGGGCAAACTTTATGGTGTTTCTTCTTTTTGTCAGGTCTCAAAACCAGTTGTAGGAAGCTTTGTTAGCGCAAGCTACGAAAAATTGGCAGCTATAAAACCAGACGTCATTTTGCTTGTGCAAGGACAGGAAGCATTAGCTTTTCAGTTAAAGCATCGGCATTATAACGTGCAAATTTTGCCCAATGAGAAAATTCAAGACATCTCAGACAATCTAAAAAAAATTGGTCGACTTTTGAGTCTCGAAAATGATGCAATAATTTTGAGCAAACGCTTTGACGCTCAAATAGACAATTTAAAGCAAATCACAAAAACAAAAACGCCTTGCAAAACTCTCGTTTGCGTCTGGGCTGAACCGATAATATGCGTGGGAAAAAAATCTTTCATCAACGATTTAGTCACTGCCTGCGGTGGCACCAATGTTTTATCGGGAAAAGAATTAGGCTATTCGCGCATATCGCAAGAAACACTTCTTTCTAGCCGTCCCAATCTAATTATTATGCCAAACGAAGCGATGGGTTCAAAAACGATGGAAAAACTACCCTGGAACAAACTTTGTCACAAGCCAGGAGTTACCACCTTTTATTTGCCTAAGAACAAAGCAGACTTTCTTTCACGCCCGTCGCTCCAGGTAGTCGATGGTCTTGCTTGGCTTGCCGCAAAACAGCACCCGGAGGAGAAGGTACGGATAAATCAATGGTTAGATACGACTAAACTTATTTTGTTTAAGAAGAATATCAAGCTTGAATAGGGCTAGACGTGAGGCTTTAGCCTGTTTATAACAATCTTCCAACTTAAGTATCTTGTCCAGACTCGATTCTTAGGCTTCAACCCCGATATAATTTGAAAACTTACTCTTTAATGAGTCATTTAAATGAGTCATCTCATAGTCTGCGGCGTCAATTTTCACTTTCACCCTCTTGCCATTCGGGAGCATCTTGTCATTCCCGATTCTTGCCTGAAACACGGCTTAAGGGCTTTGGCTCAGTTTCCCCATTTGAGCGAAAGCGTCATCTTGTCAACCTGCAACCGGACCGAGGTTTATGCAGTAGTTTCGGACATTTCCAAAGGATTTGCCGAAATCGAAAGTTTTTTCCGCTCAGTTCAGCAGGTGACCGATCACACAGACTTGAGCCCCAACTACAAATTGATGGGAGATGATGTCGCCTTGCACCTGATGCGAGTCGCGTCTGGACTTGACAGTATGGTTTTGGGCGAAGGACAAATTATGTCCCAGGTAAAATTTGCCCACCAGTGCGCGCTTGAAGCGAAAACGGCAGGCGTATTGATGGATAATTTATTCAAGCAGGCTTTGAACTGCGGTAAAAGAGTCCGCTCTCAAACCTCACTTGGCAAAAGAGCTGTCTCAATTAGCTCAGCAGCAGTAGAAATTGCCAAAGACTATTTCAAAGAACGCAATGTAGATTTTGAAAATCTAAAAGTGACAATTCTTGGCGCCGGAAAAATGGCCAAAATTTGTTTAAAGCACATGCTTAGCTCTAAAAAAGCACCAAAACAAATTCGAGTGGTTAATAGAACAAAACGCGACTTGAAAGACTGTTTCCAAAATCTCAAGCGCTCTGACATTCATGCGATCGAAGTAAACGAGACGTTCAATTTCGAACAGCGTCATGAAGCTGTCGCACAATCTGATCTAGTTTTTGTAGCAACTTCTGCTCACCGTCATCTTCTGACTAGCGGCGAAGCAGAAAAAGCGTTTGCATTAGCATCTAACTACAATGAAACAAAATGTCTCATTGTAGATATCTCGGTTCCCCGCAATGTCGATCCCGAGCTAGCCACTATAGACGGTGTCACTCTCAAGCATACCGACGATCTGGCAGGACTGGTGAATAAAAATCTAGAAGAGCGTCGCAAAGTGGCTTTGGAAGCTGACGAAATCATTTTCGATTGTCTGGATGAATTTGCATCGTGGCAAAAAGCACGCTCAGTTGTGCCCACAATCACTGAGTTAAAGGAAAAAGTAGAAACCATCAGACAAGCTCAACTTCAAGGAGCAGGCTCGGTAGAGTTCAAAGCATTAAGTCGCGAAGAAATTGCTCGTCTTGAAGAAATCAGTCAAGCAATCGTCAATCAGATTCTACACATTCCAATGGTTAACCTGAAAGCAGCGGCCTCCTCTTCTGACCTGCAAGCCTTAGCGCGTCAGGCAGAAACTCTGCGCAACTTGTTTAATCTTGACCCGCTGGCAAAAAAATGCAGCCACGCTCAGTCCAATCAAAGCATTCAAACAGTTCATCAAAACCATCCGGTTCACCCCGGTAACCAATAGGATATTGAAGCGTGAGGGTTGGCACTCGATCGAGCAAGCTAGCTCTTTATCAAACAAATCATGTGGTTGCACTGCTCAAAAATTTGCATCCGCAAATAGAATGCGAAGTTATAGCTATCACCACATCTGGTGATGCACAAAGAAGTGTTCCTATAGCTGAAATAGGCACCCGGGGAGTCTTCGTCAAAGAACTTGAAGAAGCACTTTTAGGCAATAAAGTAGATTTCGTCGTACATAGCTTGAAAGACATGCCGGTGGAAATACCAGATGGACTGGCATTAGTTGCCACTTTATCGCGAGAAGACTCGCGCGACGTGCTGGTATCACGCCACAATAAAACTATTGATCAATTGCCTCAAAATGCAGTAATAGCAACATCGAGTCGCCGTCGCATTGCTCAATTCAAAAAATTGCATCCCTCATTTGAATTTGTTGATATCAGGGGTAATATCACGACTCGCTTACGCAAGATGGATGAAGGCGAGTGCGATGCCATGATACTAGCGGCTGCCGGTCTTCACCGACTAGAATTGCAAGAGCGAATAGTCAGATATTTATCAATAGAGGAATCGACTCCTGCTGCAGGACAAGGAGCTTTAGCCATTGAATGCCGCAAAGACGACAGCAAAACTTTTGAGTTGCTTACACAACTAGATCACTTCCAAACGCGAATAGAAATCAGCGCTGAGCGTGCTTTTCTTGCTGCTTTGGGTGGTGGATGTTCAGTTCCAATCGGAGTCTCAGCTTCATTCGACTCAGCTACAGAGTTGATGAGCTTGACCGGTTCAATTGCTTCAATCGACGGAAAATCTCTACATCGAAGTTCGATTGTAGAAAAATTCGATTCAAGCATTTCTGGTGCAAACGACTTGGGTTTAATGCTTGCCAAGTCTATGCAAACTAGAGAAGTTGCGCTCATTTTAGAAGAATTGAAAAAAGAGGAAAGCCGAATATCGGCTCCATAGAGATGATGGAGCATCTATCTCCACTAGCAGGCAAACGAGTGCTGGTCACAAGAGCCTCCAAACTAATTCAATCTAAAAATGAACTATCCAATAGTCTTTGTGCTTTGGGCGCAATCGTGATAGAAAAACCATTGCTGAGTATCGCACCACCTTCTAGTTATGAAGATTTAGATCGAGCACTGAATCAAATAGATACTTTTGATTGGATTGTTTTTGCCAGTCCCAGAGCAGTTTCCAGCACGCTGGAGCGACTAAATTTTTTATCGCTCGCTATCAAGAAGGCGAAAATCGCTGCGGTAGGTAAATCGACAGCAAATTTCCTCAAAGAGCAGGGCATCAAAGTCGATTTTTATCCAAGCACTTTTTGCGCTGAAGGGCTGGTGGCAGAGTTTCCTGACAAGGATCTTGATGGAATACGTATTTTTTGGCCTCGCACACTTATGGGTGAAACCACTATTCATGACGGATTCACGGCTCTGGGAGCTCAAGTTACCATGGCTGAATCTTACTCTTCTCTTATGCCATCCACAAACGAAAACCTAGCGTTGGAACTGGATCGCCTGATGAGCACCGAACTTGACGTTGTTACTTTCACAAGCTCACAAACAGTCCGCAACTTCGTATCGGTGCTTGAATCGCAAAAAATCGACCAAAAATTATCCGATCGTTACCCCCAGGTAATAGTGGCTGTAATTGGTCCCAAAACGGCACAAACAGCAATTGCTATTTATGGCAGAGCAGATGTGGTGGCCGGGGAATATACTATTGAAGGGCTAGTTTCGTCCCTCAAGCGCCATTTCGAACACGGATGAAATGAACCAGGAAGACCAGCTAAATATACTTGACACCTGCATTGACAGAATCTCTGACATGGATGGTCATGTAGTTCGCTTCGCCCAAAGTCCTTGGGATACTGATAATTTGAAGCGGCTGGCTGAACATTTTTCTGTACTTGCTGAAATATCTAAGACTAAAGAACAGATGCGCCTGTCCGAAATCTATGATATGGCTTGCTCTGGACAAAATTTGTGCACCACCATCATTACGCGTCAACCTGACGACGTAATTGTTTACTGGCGCAGCTTCAAAGAGATGCTAAGCCAGATTCGCTCTTGCGTAGAAAAAGAAAAAGAACGTGTAATGACCATGCCCGATGAAAGAAGACCGCGCAGTAATCAAAAGGCCTATGATCCTTCGCAAGATTTTGGCTCATACGGTGGTTCCGGTGCTCAGACAGCGCCAGGGGCATTTCGAGCTTCGGGAGCATCTGGTGCTTATGGCTCGTCTGGAGCATCTGACTCTTATAGTTCTTTTGGCGGCTCTCCACCGCCTTCAAATAGCAGTCAACCATCACAATCAAGTTCGCTGCCGCCATCTTCGAACCTACCACCCTCCGCTTCTCATTCGTCTCTACGGTCACAACACCCCCCTTCAAGCCAATATCAAGCTCACACTTCTCCCTCGCCACCCGTACCGGCACCAACGTCGTCGATGCCGAATAAAATTAACTCTGCCAGTTCAGCCCCTAGTTCTATTGCCAGTTCAGCCCCTAGCTCGGTTCAACATAACAACTATTCAGCCGCTCAAACTCCTTATCCATTTGCAACGCCTGCACAACCGCAAGTACAAGCACCACAGCCCGAGCCGGCACCACCCATAGTGCCCACTCACGATGTAGTGGTGGTGAGCAGCAACATGGAAAAATTGCGTGCATTGTCCACCGCTCTTTCGCATCAAGCGATATCTGTTCGTCCTTGCAGCGACCTTAATCAAGCCTGGGAAACAACACTCAACCACATGCCCAACGGGCTTCTGGTCTGCGTTCCAGTTCAAGCAGGTAATGCTTATCAATTCATCAGTCAGGTGCGTGCACTGCCTGGTGCGGAGAATATTGCCATTATTGTTCTTGGTGAAGAGCACGCATTTCTTGAATCTATAAACACTGTAAAAGCTAGAGCAGATGCCTTTCTTGCTTTACCTGTGGAAGTGGATGCAATTCTTGAAAAGTTCAAATACTTTTTTGGCCGTGGCAAACCGCAGCTTTATAGAATCTTATGCATGGAACAAGATCCACTCGAGGCCCAGTCGGTAGTCGAAACACTCGAACAAGCGGGTTATAACGTTCTCTGGCAAAGCGATCCATTTGCTTTTGAAGAGTCTCTATTGGCATTCAGCCCTGATCTAATTTTGCTCGATGCCGCTTCCAATCAAATCGATGGATTTGAGCTTTCACGCTATGTCAGACAAAGTGAGCGTTTTGCTACTGTACCGGTTTTGTTTCTCACTGGCGAGAATAATTTAGAGGCGCATATGGAAGGCGCCCGCTCTCTTGCAGATGATTACTTGGTCAAACCTGTTATTCCAGAATTACTTGTGGCAACAGTTTCCGGAAAGCTAGAGAGATTTCGCATTTTCAAAAAGCTTTTGAAAAACGACCCTCTTACCCAGATTTTGAACTATGACCATTTTGTAGATTTGGCTCAACGCTCGCTTAAAGCCCGAGCAAATCTACCTGGGGCTTCGCGCGCGATTCTAACTGTAATTGACATAGACAATCTCAAAAGTCTCAACAACACTTTTGGATTTGCAGTAGGCGACCGCACATTACTTGCTCTGGTCCAAATTATTCGCAAAGTTTTTCGCCATACCGACTTAATTGGACGCGTGGGTGGCGATCGCATTGCTATTCTCGATTATGGTCTGCCTCTGCGCGAAACGATGGAAACGGTTGACGATCTGCTTTTAAACTTTGCTCAGGTGCCACACAAATCTAAGGGCAATATTTTCAAAGTTACCGCCAGTGCCGGAATTTCAGCCGCAATGGAACAGGAGCGCTTAGCCGACTTGCTTGAGCGTAGCTTAAGGGCTGTTCAAAATGCAAAGTCACAAGGTAAAGGGCGTATTTGTCAGGGCTAAGCAAAACATATATACTGCTATTTCATTTCAAAGGAGAATCCGACTGAAGATGACAAATCTAGTCACGCAGTCCGCTGCATCGCGGCTAAACAATAGCGACTTTCAGTTTGATTCTATTTATCGTCCGCGTCGTTTGCGGTCCACCCAAGCTCTTAGAGCAATGGTCCGCGAAACAAAGGTCGATCTAAACAAACTAATTCATCCGCTTTTCTTAATTGAAGGCAGCGGAAAAGATAAGAAAAATCCCATAAACTCAATGCCAGGCTTCTGCCAGCAGAGTATCGACTCCGCTTTGTTTGAACTAGAAAATGTTCAAAAGCTCGGACTTGGCTCAGTAATTTTGTTTGGTATTCCAGATGAAAAAGACCCAGAAGCGAGCCAATCCTTTGAAGAGACCGGCATCATTCAAAAAGCCATTCGCGCCTTCAAGAAAGAATTTCCAGAACTGGTAGTAATTGCAGACACATGCTTGTGTGAATACATGAGTCATGGACATTGCGGCATTGTTTGCGACGGTCAAATAGTCAACGACGCAAGTTTGAGCGTACTGGCAAAAGCCGCTTTAGCTCAGGCTCAAGCAGGTGCCGACATTATTGCCCCCTCAGATATGATGGATGGAAGAGTGGCTGCAATACGTCAAACACTAGACGACAATGGATTTAACAACACGCCAATAATGGCTTACAGCGCCAAATTTGCCTCTGCCTTTTATGGTCCGTTTCGAGAAGCAGCTCAATCGGCACCACAATTCGGCGATCGCAAAAGCTATCAAATGGACCCAGCCAATGGACGCGAAGCCTTGCGCGAAGTGGAATTGGATATCATAGAAGGTGCCGATATAGTGATGGTTAAGCCGGCCTTGCCCTACCTTGATGTTATTCATGCTACGCGTCAATTAACCAATCTTCCAGTGGCGGCTTACAACGTTTCTGGTGAATATTCCATGGTGAAAGCGGCTGCACAAAATGGCTGGATCGACGAAAAGAAAGTAGTAGAAGAAGTGCTAACTTCAATCACTAGAGCCGGAGCCGACTTGATAATCACTTATCACGCAAGAGACTTTGCCAACTGGACCAAAGCTCAAGCATGACCCTTTAGATGGGTATAACATTGTAGGTTAGAGGAAACAAGGGAATGAAAACCAGCACGGCTTACCAAATCAGCTTCGCCAATCCTTTTGCCGATCTTTATCTCGACAAAGAAAATGGTGAGTTTGCGCTTGATTTTCGCCGCCAAGAAATCACCATTTATCTGAATCACACCCAGTATCAAGCTCTTGTTTTACTTATTCAGCAAAGTATGGAAGACACAAACTTTTTAGAACTTCTAAACTGGCAACAAGACCCTCTGCAAAGCGAAGAAAATCTCTTAATTGAAGTATGTGGGCTCGAACACATCGTTTGCATGTCTTGTACTCCAGCCTGTGAGCGGGTGAAATTAACGTTCGATATCGGTGTGGCAGTGGATCTTTCTTTTGCTGATTATCAAGGACTTTCTCAACTGATAAAAGAGGCTCAAGCCGATCTCGAGTGGCGACGTGAATTATTGAAGTGGAACATCTCAGATAACGGCAACGATTTTGCTATGGGTGCTCAAGACTAGCCCACAGTATTTTTCAGTTCGCCAGTCAAAAAATAAACCGATATCGGTTTATTTTTCGGACGGGCTTCGCCTCTGGCAGCAAAGCTGGATAATGCTATATTTGTTTATATCTACATTGACATCCGCGTCCCAGTTTTAGCGCATTTCGTCTATAATTAGACAGATCGTTGGGTGCGGCGAGATCCGATGAACCTGGTCAGGGGGGAAACCCAGCAGCCATAAGTTGAGTATTTTGGGTGTATCCAACGATCTTTAAATAAACAGGGTGACAGGCGAGAATAATGACCAATAAAGATTCTAAAGCTAATTCAAGTACCAAAGATTCAGGCAACGGCAGCATTGAGACCGAATCTGGGGAACCTAGATATCTCCTTGGACAAATACTTGTCGACCTGGGATACATAACTGTTTATCAGCTAGACGAAGCTCTTAGCATCCAAAAAAATGACGCAAACGCTGGCAAAGACAATAAGCCATTAGGACAAATCCTGCTGGAATTAGGATATTGCGGTCCTAACCAATTGATTAGAGCTATTCAAGTACAAGTCGAACTAAGAAAAAAGGCTGAGAGCAAATAAAAAAAGGAGCTAAACTTCTTAATATAGAGGTGGCTTCTACTTGGGAATAACTTCGAAACTTTTTTTCTATTTTGTCATTGTGATTATTGTCATGATGACCGGGTGGACATGCAGTTCCACCTTGAATGAATTTGTTCAAACACGCCTAACAGCCGATCGAAAAGTGGGCGTGGCAGCGAAGAGAATGGCTGAAGATTTTCAAGTAGTTATAGCCATGTGTCGTCGCCTGGCAGGGCAACTTTCAACTTCAGAATTTAAAAGCGCAGCTCTCAAAAAAAATTCAAGCTCTATCGGCGAAGAAATGAATAAATTATTTTCGCAAGAGCGCTTCACTGGTGTTGGTTGCTTGTTCGATAAAAGCGGAAAAGTAATTTACAGCACAGAGCCACCAAGCGCCGGATTCAACGCTCAAGCATTCGAATCGTTTCGAAATGTGGTTCGAGACGGCGAAACTTTCTGCAACTTTTCAGAATTAAACTTATCACCGGGTTTAAGCATATCTTGCCTTGTTCCAATCACAGATCCCTCAGGAAATTTATCTTGTGTTCTTGCCATTATCCAACCTCTGAATATGGAATTCTTGACCGGTGAAATGACTAAATTAGGCCTTGATGAAGCCGACCCGATAAGCAACATGGACATTCTGCTTATTTCAAGTAAATCCAATAGAATCGTCAGCATCACACCAAGCCTGATGAGAAGCGGCGGCAGCTTTATCGCCGACTTGAGTAAAAATGGAGTGAAAGCAATTCCCGCTTCACCGTACGGCTTGATGGCTCCTTTAGTAAAGCCATTCTTCCCTGTTGATCTCAAGCGCGCTGACAAAAGTTTTGAAAAGGACAACCGCTGGTGGTATCAGGTTCCGTTTATAAATCCCGGCGACAAAAGAGAATATGCCCGAATTATTCTCTCCACTCCGCTCAGCGACTCTCCATCCAAATTCATTGGCTCACTCGTTGCGGCCCTTGGATTTGGAATTTTTGCACTAGTCTTGAGCATTATTTTTTCTGTGGCAGCTAACGCCCAAGTTCAAAAACCACTGCGCTTTCTAATATCCCGCACTAAAGATATAGCCAACAAGAAAGCTATTATCCAATCTCTGGACAAATTAAATGGAGAGTGGATGGAACTTGGCGAATTGATTGACACTGCGGTTTCGACCATGCGCTCTTCGACCCAAAACTTAAAGTCCAAAATGCACGATCAAAAAGAGGAACTTGCCGAGAAGAGCAAACAAGCAGAAGATGCAACTCTTAAATTAGAGGCTCTCAGTAAGCAAATTAGCACTCAAACAAGACAAATTTCCGAAGTCTCAAAGCAAATAAACCAAGCAAACAGACAAGCCGTAATTTTGCAGCATAAACTTGATGCAGTTCTTCAATCTTCTACAGAAGGTTTTTTGATTATCGATCAATTCGGTAATGTTCTTTCGGCAAATCCGGTGTTTCTAAACTGGATTGGGCTATCAGAAGGACAAACTTCAGGCAAGCTCTGCTTCGACTTAGTTAGGCGACCGGATGCAGGCAGAGCTAGTATGGCAAGCGTTAACTTTGCTCGTTCGACCGATCCAAATATAGTGATAAATAACTTCCATCCAGAAGGTGTAGTTTTTCATGCCAACCAAGATCAAAAAGTAGAGGTTTTAGCACATCTACAACCAATTACTGGAGAAGATAACCAGATTCAAGGTTATGTTATGGTTCTGCGCGATAAATCATTGCGCAGCGAAAATGCGCAACTTCGTCAGGAACTGGTTGTAATGCTCAAAGATGCTATCCGGTCTCCACTTGCGATAAGCGAGTCTCGGTGGGCAGCTATCATGGCGCAAGCCACGAATAACATGCATCCGCAAGTGGCGCAAGCGTTAGCCGAACTACATTCCAATTATCAAAACTTACTTGGAGTGGTTGATAGCTATCTTATGATGTACGGCGGAATTGTGCCTGAGCCTGTTGCTCCGCGCGATTCTATAATCATTTCGCGCCTCGTTTCTGATTGTCTTGAAGAAGTAGGTCCGGTGGCACAGCAACGTCAACTTATGTTGGACTACAAAGCTGCTACTGGTCTGCCTCAAGTAAGCACGAATAAAGAGGCGGTCAAAAGCATTCTCACTAATTCGTTAAATAGATTAATTGATGCCACCGCTCCCGGTGGTCGTGTGAGAGTAGAAAGCTCAATTCGCAACAAAGAAATGAGGCTGAGCGTTACAAGCTCCGGTCCTGGCTTGCCCGAGGAAGAGATTACCGACATGTTTGCTGGTTTTATCGAAGGAAAACATACCGAAAACACCTACAGCCAGCGCCTCTCGATGTACCTGGCTCGCAACAACGTAGAGCGATTGGGCGGCAAAATTTGGGCTGAATCGGAGGCGGGACGAGGTATAGGCATTTACTTCACACTGCCTGTCCACACGTCGAATTAATTTAATGCTTAGAAGAATTGTGTAATAAATCAACTGACTGATAGAATGAAATTAGCGTGCACTAAGATCAAAATTTTTATCAGCTTGCTCGAATTCGAATATTTGTGGCAACTCAGTTCTAGTCACAAAAACTTACTATTTTTTCGGTTCATTATTAAAAGTCAGACCGTCCAGGTTCCATTTCGTCCCAATTTGCTTTACCGTAAAAGAAGAATCTGCACGAACCACCGCTATAAAAAACGAACCGATATCGGTTTATTTTTAAAATTATGACAAAGCTAAGAATCAAAATCAGAAAATTCATTCAAAAAGAAGATGGCCAGGGCATTTCCGAATATGGAGCCCTTTTAGCCTTCATTTCGATATTGGTAGTTCTTGTTTTTGCCTTTGCTCCAGATAAACTTGGCCCGGCGGTCTCCGCAGCATTTTCTTCCGTAGCGCAAGAGTTGAATGATGAAGCGGCAGCAGCAAGTGCAGCAAGTGGCTCCTGAATCAAACAAGCAAAAATCTTCATCATTTCTGCCTGACGTTGGAGACATCTTATACATCTGCATAATGCAGATACTTCTCTTTGGGCGTCCTTCCTACCTTTTTCAGGATTGCTCAATAGGCTGGCACCTAGCTGCCGGTCAGTACATTCTTGACCACGGACAAATTCCTCGAACCGATATCGCTTCATTTTCTTTTCCAGATAAACCTTGGGTTCCTTATGAGTGGTTTTTTGATTTGGTAGCGGCCGTTTTGACGAATTTAGGTAGCTTCAATCTATTAGCCGTTTGCTGTGCATCGCTCATAGCCTATGTATTTGTCAAAACTTATGACTGGCAACGAGCCCGTGGAGCTGATATTGCATCAGCAACCGCAATCAGCATTATCGGTATATTTGCATCAGCTATACATTGGCTTGCCAGACCGCACATCGTCACATTCTTGTGCTTTTCGATTTATCTGGCAGTTTTGCAAAAGTTCGAAAATGGAAAAATAACTGGCCGCAGTTTGCTCATTTTTCTTTGCCTTACGATGCTCCTTTGGGTGAATACGCACCCGGCTTTTCCGCTAGGATTGATACTCATAGGAATTCATCTATTGTGCGCTTTTATAAATCGTGCAGGAAACGAGCAAATTAAATATTTGATGATTGCGCTTGCCACCGCCAGTGCGACTACACTTATTAATCCAAATTTTTTCGAATTGCATCTTTACATTCTCAATTACCTAAGAGGTACGGGCATTCTAGCCAATACAGACGAATATCTTTCACCCATTTTCCATGGAAATATACATGCATTTTGTTTGGAGGTATTGATCTTCATTCTCATTTTTGCCTTGTCCAAGTACAAAGGCCAGGAAAAAATTTCTCTCAGCTTGCTTTTAACTACTCTTTTCACACTTCATCTAGCTCTTTCTGCAGTTCGCAACATCCCCATTTTCGTGTTGAGCGCGACGCCATTAATTGGATTTCTACTTCAAAAAAACAATCTTTCATCTCCGAAAGATATTGAAACCACAGACGAATCCAAAGGAATTTATGCTAGATTCAAGCGTAGTCTAGTTAAATTTGAGCAGCAAGAAAAGCAAAGTAAAAGCCGCATTTTGTCAATTATTTATACTATTGCAATTCTAGTCTTAGCATTTACTCCAATAATGAAAACTGGCTTCGATTCTCAATCTACGCCTACCAAAACTTTGGATTATATAGATAAAAATCTACGTCCTGAACAAGTCGGTAACTGTGGCCTCAACCTGGATAACTGGGGCGGCTTGTTACTATACAAACTGAAAATGAAAGTATTCATCGATGATAGAGCGGATTTTTATGGTCAAGATTATTACAGTAAATACGGCACCATAGTCCAGACTGATCCGGGATGGCAATTGCTTTTAGACCATTACCAAATCAAATGGGTCTTGATGCCTCTAAACGCAAAGCTCGCAGCAGCTTTGTCTAAAGACCCTGAGTGGAGAGTAGTAGAAAAAGATGATGCGTCAATCATTTACCGTCGGCAGAAACAAAACTGACTTCAATCGGTGTTTCGTACATCAATATTTGATGTTGAGAGATCTCCCCGGATTGACTACACGCCTCAAAAAGCTTGTTGCGTCCCCAGGTCTTTTGGTCATGCATACACCAAAATATTGCTAAATAGTTCTGCAGATATTTACGACTGATACCGTCAAATTTTTCTCTTATAAATGTTTTGCAATCGGCAATGCGCTTTTTCATTTTTTTAGAATATTGCTCACCACCTGCATTTTCACTGTTTTTTGAATAATCTATTTCTTTCACTATGTAGTAATCAGCTGGTAGTCTTTCTACAAGTCCCATATTTTCCAGATCGTAAAGTGGCGAAGCCAGTTCGCTATACGATAAATTCAATCCATAAAGGATATGATCTAAGTGAATCTTATCCTTACTTATTAGATCGTAAATTTTTCTTTCAAACTCGCTCAATTTCTCAATTTTCTGCAAATTCGGAATTGAATTTTCTAAATTGAATTGAGCTTTTTTTGCTTCCTGTACTTTTAAATTTGCAATTCGCTGCTCTGCCTGAGGATGTTCATTTGCCGGAGTTAGACGACTTCTTTTTTTGAAGAGCGATAAAAATGCCACTGAGTCAACCTTCTTTCCAATAGTCCCCATCCTATTTTGTATTACCATGGACAATTTTTTTAGAATGGCCAAACAAGTCGAATAGGCAATTCCCAGATGTTTGTGTATTTGAAAACAGTTGAAAGTAAATCCCCTCTCTAAGAGCCAAATTAGCTTCAAGTGCGGACCAGCCTTTCTTACTCCCGCAAATGCAGTGCCTGCTGTTAGTGAAGAAATATCGCCACAATTGTTGCAGCAGTAATCTCTCGCTCTAGAAATGCGTCTCAAATTATTACCTGTGCAGGCTTTGCATTTGGAACTTTTTAAAAGTCGGCTCAAAAGTAATTCCATACAAGCTTCCTCAGTCGAGAATTTCTTTTCAAACTCACGCAAAGCAAGAATGGCTTCCTCTGCAATTTCAGACACATCAGACTCCAGACGTTTCTTTTTCATACGCCTCACCTCCATCTTATATGTAAGACGCAAAAACGATGAAAAGAGTTCAACCAAATTCAACGAACAAATGGCATTCAAAAAATAAACCGATATCGGCTTATTTTTGAACAGCTACGGTCAAAATCAAGCTAGAAGCAGAAAACGCGGTCGCCACCACGCTCGATGGCGTGATCCAGTGATTCTAGTGCTTTTGCCAATAGATCTTCGTAAGAGCCGCCATGACGGGGATGGCTAGCAATTCCAAAACTAGCAGTAATAGAAAAGCTTTCCCAATTATAAGAAATGACCTGAGCTCCAATCTTCTTACGAATTCTTTCTGCCACTAAAGCCGCTTGAGCTTGCTGCGTCTGAGCAAAAATAATGGCGAATTGTACGGGGCTATAAACCGCGCAGATATCTACTTCTCGAGTAGATGTTCTAATCACATTTGCAATAACTTTGGAAATAGCGTCTCTTGTCAGAGGTCCATATTTATCGTAAATTTCGTCAATTCTATCTACACTGAAAAGACAAATGCACATTTCCTGAGAATAGCGGCTAGCCCGCATCAATTCAGCTTGCATCTCTTTTACAAAAGCTTGATGATTGGGAAGCTCAGTCAATGCATCTAAATGAGCCAATCTCTCAATTTCAATACCTTTTGTTTTGAGCGCCGCCAGTTCCTTTTCTCTTTCTTTGGAGAAACTTTCTAATTGCCTAACTTTCTCTAAGGAGTCAGCCTTTGCCTGCATGATTTCCTTCAGTTGAGGGCGTCTTTGTTCAACGTCTTCTCTAACTTGCTCAAAGGTCAACTCTTTGAAATCAATGGTACTTTTGGAAGTTGCGATTTTATCTTCAGTCATAGAGATTTAGAGTAGGCTATCGTTTTTTCTTATGCATTAAATTGAGCTTCCCTTCCGGAGAGCTGCCATCAACGTGACATCGAATGATTTCCAGACAGTCATCTTTGGTGACCTTTAAATAACTATGCCCATCTGGCTTAAATTTGACCACTGGTCCGTGTTCACAAAGACCGAAACAATCAGATTTTTTCAATTGGAAAAACTCATCGAGTTCGCACTCTTCAATGAGCATTTTTAACTGCTTAAATACCGAAGGACTATTGCGACTATTACAGTGCTTCCCTTTTACGCAGACGAGCAATTTACTCATTAACCCCAAATCTGCAGCCCTCAAAGATCCCGCTTGACAAATACCTATAATAAAGACTATTTGGACTCCTGTGGTTTAATTTCTGTAAAGTTGTAACCTAGTTCTCGAGATTTAGCTTTGTCAGAGGCTGATAGCTTCTCTTTTCCCATCTCTCTAAAACATTGACTACGCACAAAATAGAATTGAGCTGCGTCTTTGTCTTTTAGCTTCTGTATTGCAATAGTTAAGTCGCGAACTGCCTCTTTGTATTCACCCAGGTAAAAAAGTGCCACCCCACGGTTACCAAAAGCAGAATAAAAGGTAGGATCCTTCTCAATTGCCTTGCTACAGTCAACCATGGCAGACTGGTACTGTTTCAAATTTATTAGCGCACAGGCTCGATTAACATAGCCAAAGACGTTATCTTTGTTCAGCTTAAGGGCTTCTGTAGCATTGGCTAGTGCTTGTTCATTTTCATTTTTCTGTAAATGCAGATTGGACTTGAAGACATAAGCATTATCATTGCGGGGGTCCAACTCAAGTGCTCGTTGAAACATTTGAGCTGCTTCGTCATATTTTCGCTCAGATAATAGTTTGCTGCCTTTTTCAACCATCGATTGGGCAGTCTCTTTCAAAGCCTTGACGTGGCTTTCCCCTCTATATGAGCACGAGCACAAGGGCGCGCAAATAAGTAAAGCTAAGCATATAAAGGTAAAGAATAATTTGGGCATTAAAGCAAGCCAGAACGACTGTCTAATCTTAACAGGTCAGAACTACCTTAGAGTAAATGACTTATGCCCCGAAATTAACCGATATCGGTTCAATTTTTTCTTGTAAATTCAGTCCGAAAATGAGCGAATAGAAATAAAGCTCGCCTTCTAGAGTTCGCTTAATATTTTCAGCTTTTCGAAATCCGTGCTGTTCGCCTTCGTATGCCAAATAGGCAACAGTCAATTTCTTTCGGCACAGGGCATCGACCATTTGCTCAGCTTGTGAAGCAGGAACCACTTTGTCTTCCAATCCTTGAAAGAAAATGACCGGACAGCTCAATTTATCGGTGAAATTTATCGGAGAGCGCTCATAATAAAGCTCTGCGCATTCAGGATAAGGTCCAATCAAACTATCCAGATATCTCGATTCAAATTTATGGGTATCATTCATCAACGCCTTCAAATCACCAATGCCATAATAACTGCAACCAGCGCTAAACGTATTTGTAAAAGTGAGGGCGCATAAAGTGGTATAGCCACCGGCACTTCCACCGGCAATGATTAAGCGCTCAGAATCGGCAAGCCCCTTGTCACTTAAATATTGAGCAGCGGCGCTGCAGTCAAGCATATCGACCACACCCCAGTTTTCGAGCAATCGATTTCGATAATTGCGCCCATATCCTGTACTTCCGCCATAATTGACGTCAACAACTCCAAATCCACGACTGGTCCAAAATTGATAAGTTAGATTCAAAACCGCATCAGACGCCGAGGTCGGTCCACCGTGACTGCGCACAATCAAGGGCGGTTTGTCAGAATTTCTTGCTATGTCGAAATCTTTATTGCGGGGTGGATAAAAGAAGGCATGCGCTAACTCATTGTTGGCACCTTCGAATTCAATGGATTGCGGAACAGAAATATAGCCTTCGTCTATCTGCAGCTCAGAGCCAGCACGCAGAATATCGTAGGTATTTTTAACCGTATCAAATTTAACAACAGATCGCACCATATTTGGTGCACCCGCTATCATCACTACATCCGATTTGCACGAAGAAAGATAGTCCATATCGGTAAAAGGCGTTTCAATTTTGCGCAAAGAGTAATCGTTTTTCTCTGAGTTGAATTCAAGCAAAGCCAGATACCATAAGCCTTTCTCACAATAAGCACTATAAAGACTTTTGCCATCATCGGCTAAAGCAAAAACAGGATCAGCAAAGACCCAGAGCGGAAGCCCAAACTCAGCAGATTTTAAAATGACCGGTTTTTTCGTCACCACAGTGTCTGAAATCGAAGCAGCATTAGAAGTCAGTGCAACAGCAGGATTTGCAATTCGATAAATGTTCCACCAGCCTGACTCTTCATCCACGAAAAATAAGGTTCCATCTGGAGCAAATAATGGCTGATAGACTGAATTATTAGCTCCACCAGCAATAACAACTGGTTCACATTTTTCATTGCTCAAATCAGCTAAATAGAGCCGACTTTCATCCCATGGCATTTTTGGATGTTCCCAAGCGATGAAAGCCAGAAGCGCATCATCGGCACTCAGGCGAGGGAAAGCAAAAAAATCATGACCTTGATATAAGATTTCAGGCTTGTTGCAGGCCGCTGCACTATCCAGATTTAACGAAATCGAGGCAAGAACGTTTTGCGGTTCGCCTCCGTGCTCTGAAAGTATTTCCATCACACAAATTATGCGATTTCGTTTTCGATCATGCACCAAATCCGCATAACGCCAAGGACCTTCAGCAGTCAAAACACGAGGCTCACTGCCTTGCGCCGACAAATAAATTCTCTGATCTTTGTAATTAACAAAAGCTATTATTTCTTCGGCAAAATCAGCTTGATTAGCAAGAACGACATAAGAGCCACCGCCATATTCATGAACAAGAGAACGTGCATTAAATGTGGCGGGAATCATGTCTTTTGCCAATTTATCTCGATGACGAACAACCACATTGCGCCCGCCTTCAAGGGGTCGCGTTTCTATCCAATAAATACTTTCACTATCGCCATGCTCACAACCAAAACGTGATTCGGATAATTTAATGCTGCCACTGACGATATCTTCTGCCCCTATGGGACTAGTCCAGATATCTCTTTGCTCAAAAGATTCAGTCTGATTCATTTTCGATTTGATTTTTTCGCATAGCAAAGTTGATAAGCGCTTGTTCGAGAGTCAATTTACCCCGCTGCAATAATTCATGAATGGCAAGTCCTGATTCTATAACTTGCTCTTCTTTTGGCTTCAAGTGCCGCAAAATATTGGCGAGCATCGAAGCATCACGAAAACTTTGTTTAATCGCTTCCTTCAAATAACCAGATGACAGCTCTTCTGTGCGTTGGGCATTTTTCATAATCAATGAAATCAAATCAGGATTAGCCATAATTTCGCTAATAACATTCTTGGTTGATTCGCGGCTCAAATAGCCACTTAAGCGCAGAAAATCAAGAAACAACAAATTGCGCTGAACATCATTTGGAATTAAATTTGTATCTTTCACAGCCTGTTCTAGACTGATATTTGTCTTATGAATGACATTAAGCAAGTCAGCCGCTTTCGCCGAAGATAATTGACTCTTCCAGATCATCTCTTGCAATTTAAGTGTTGCAGTAAGCAAATCTTCAGACAACCAGCCCATCTCGATCAAAACTTCGCCTATCATCTTGTCGTTGGCCTGAGCCATTTCCACTGCTGACATCACTTCTGTGGGGGTAAGCAAACGAGCCAGTACAAGCATTTCGCCTAATTTGATCTTTTGCCCACTCAAACTTGAATCGCCGGTAGCTGCAGGCGGGATAAGTTCCTTTTCCAACTTATTTTGCGCTTGCTCTAGGTCTAAACGCCCTAGGCGAACCTCTTTCTGCAAACTAAGAGCCAATTCAAGCGATGGAGAAGAAATTCTATTAAGCAAAAGAAGTACTCGCCCAAGTGGCAATCCAGAGGTATCACTCACTCGCAAGGACATGTCTAGTTGCTCATCGTTAATGCATCGAGCAGCAGAAAGCAATTCTCCCAGTCGCGTACCTTTGGAAGCATAAGCCTCAACGCCCAAGCCAATTAAGGCATCAGATAGCATCCACTTTTTGCGATAAACCATTCCCATCGCTTCACGAGCATCGTATAACTCAAGTAGACCATCCTTAATCATTGACTGAGCTTCAATGGCAGCTCGAACAGTAGCCGGATTAAGCAAATCTAGCATTGACAGGCACTTGCCAAGCGGCAATCCGGTTTGTTGAGATAGAGCCAAGCCCCTTGTCACGTCCTGATCCGTGATCAGTCCAAAATAATTGAGCAGATTGCCGAGCTTTAATTCCTCCGGCTCTCCGGACATGCTTGGGACCCCTTCAGTTATCGAAAATTGCAAAACTTCATTCCATAGTAATTTGCCCTTATATTATGACTACTTATCGTGGAAGAATCACTATTTTTGTGGGACAATAATTATTTTCCGGCAATGATATGTCTGCCCAGGCGCCTATTAAACAAATCAAGGTCAGATATTTCGCCCTCTTACGTGAGGAGCGCGGGTTGGACCTTGAAGAAATTGACACGACCGCTCACACGCTCGAGCAACTCTACAAAGAATTAGCGAACCGATATCGGTTTAGTTTAGAAGCCAATAGCTTGGCGGTATCACAAAATGACAATTTCGCAGCTTGGACAGACCCAGTTAAAGACGGATCTACTATAGTTTTTATCCCTCCAGTTGCTGGAGGTTAGAGCGAATATGAGCGACTCAACTTTCAATTTTGAAATCAGAAAATCAAGAATTGATGCCCAATTGCTTTCTGAAGATCTACGTACAGACAAGAGCCTTGGCGGAATCGTGATTTTCGAGGGAAGAGTGCGAAATCAAAGCGAAGGAAAAGAGGTCCTAAAGCTCGAGTATGAAAGTTACAAGGAGCTTGCAGAGAATGAAGGCACAAAGATTTTGCAAGAGGCACTAACAAAATATTCTCAGGTAAAGAATGTCATTTGTGTTCATGGCGAGGGCGAAATGTCGCCTGGAGATTTGGCCGTATGGGTAGGGGCAGCATCTCCACATCGAGACGAAGCCTTTCAAGCTTGCCGATATGTAATTGAAGCAGTAAAACACAGACTTCCTATCTGGAAAAAAGAGACTTTCAAAACAGGTGAAGCGCACTGGGTGAACTGTCGCGAGCATCACGCCATTCCATGCAATTAGTCGATAGCTACAATCGCAAACACTCGTATCTGCGCATTTCGGTTACTGACAGATGCAACCTGCGTTGTTTTTATTGCCTGCCATCAAACGATGAGGAGATTGCCTGGAAGCCGAAAAACAAGCTTTTGACTTTCGAAGAGATGGAGACTTTGTCTTCAATTTTCATCGGACTTGGAGTAGACAAAATTCGCATCACGGGCGGCGAACCATTGGTTCGAAACAATCTACCTGAATTTCTAGAACGACTAGGCAAGCTAAAATCGATCGGATTAAAAACTCTAGCCATGACCACAAATGGCTTGCTGCTTGCCAAACATGCAGAATCACTTCGTAAATCTGGACTTACTCACTTAAATATAAGTATCGACAGTTTGCAAGCAGAAAGATTTGAAAAAATAACTGGTAGAAATCATCTGCCCGATGTTTTACAAGGCATTGAGGCGGCTATCGAGTGCGGTTTTCCGTCAATCAAATTGAACGTCGTCGTCATCGCAGGAGTAAATGACGACGAAGTCTTGGACATAATTGATTATGCACGTAAAGCACAAAGAGCAAATTCGATAAATGTTCGATTCATTGAATTTATGCCATTTGTGGGCAATGGATGGAATATTGAAAAGGTAATCCCTTACACGCAAATTTTGAAAGAAGTGGAATCAATATATAAATTAACACCACTTCTTGCAGAACCATCAGCGGTGGCAAAGGATTTTGCTATAAACGGCTCCAACACGAGCGTGTCATTTATTACGTCTATGACTGAAAGCTTCTGTAATACGTGCAACAGATTGCGACTCACTGCCGATGGCTCCATAAAACCATGCTTATTTGATCCTAGCGAAATAAGTTTGCGTGACTTGCTACGAAGCGGTGCGAGCATAGATGTACTCAAAAAAACAATTTTGGATGCGCTCAAACTCAAACCCGAAGCACACGACCCCGCAGAAGAACTGGCAGCCGATCACAAAAATCGTTCCATGATCCAGATTGGAGGATGAACAAAATATGAAAGATGTTTCGGACAAAATTTCAACACAGCGAGTTGCCGAAGCCAAAGCAACTTTACGATTGAGCCCTTCAACCGTTGAAAAAATAAAGAATCAAACTCTGCCAAAAGGCAATGCACTGGAAGTAGCTCGAGTGGCAGCTATTCAGGCCGCTAAAAATACTCACCAAATAATTCCTTTTTGCCATCCGATTCCTGTCGATTTTGTCTGTGTCGAATACGATATCGATGAAGATTGTGTTTGTGTGCGAACCAAAGTTAAAGCCATTTACAAAACCGGTGTAGAAATGGAAGCGCTGACAAGCGCTTCTGTTGCTGTTCTTACCATCTATGACATGGTAAAAATGTTTGATGAATTAGCCGAGATTGAAGGCGTTACACTCTTGAGCAAGAGCGGCGGTAAGTCTGATTTTTACAAAAGAAACAAATGCACAAATTTGACAGCTTGTGTAATCGTTCTGTCTGACAGTCTGAGCGAACTTCCTATCGATCAAAGGGTCGCACAAGACAAGTCTGGAAAAGCAATTGTTGATCATCTATTGAGTATAGGATTTAGCAAAGAAAACATCGATTTTCAAATCATTCCTGATGACCCAAGTAAGCTAACTTCGCTGATAATAGCAGCAACCGATCAAAATTCTTGCGATCTGGTTGTAACTACTGGCGGCACCGGAGTTAGTCACCATGACAAAACATTCGAGTGTTTACAATCACTCATTGAAAAGCCGTTACCAGGCGTAGTTGAGGCAATCAGAACATATGGTCAAAAACGCAACCCACTGGCTATGCTTTCAAGACAAACCGCTGGAGGGCGTGGAAAATCTTTGATAGTCAGCTTACCAGGATCGACCTCTGGAGTTAAAGACGCAATGGTTGCTGCTTTTCCTCACGTACTGCATAGCTTGGAGATGCTACAAGGTCAAAAACACATTAGTGAAAACAAAGAACGCTCTTCAACTAGCGCAGCACACAAATAGCCATGCTTTCTTATGCTGAGGCACACAAATTAATAGTTAATTCAATTCAACCACTGGAGGCTGTGAATTTGCCTCTGTCTGAGATTTTGAATCATGTGCTTTCTGACTCTCTAATCGCCCCTTTTGAATCACCTCAATTCGACAACTCCGCTGTAGATGGATTTGGCGTCCTAATCGAAGATTTAAAAAGTGCCGATTCTACGCATACCGTGGAGCTAAAATTAGTCGGCTCTCTTGCAGCAGGCACCCCAGCATACGGAAATAAGTGTCCTATAAATCGAGGCGAATGCATTAAGATCCTGACTGGAGCGCCCGTTCCCGCCGGGGTCGAAGCGGTGATTATGAAAGAGTACACCAGTTTCGAAAAACGAACCGATATCGGTTTATTTTCTAAATCGGTAGTGGCGGGTGAAAACATTCGAAGGCGAGGAGAAGAGTTAAAAGAGGGTGATTGCGTTGTAAGAGCAAACACAATCGTCAATCCCCCCATTGTGGGAATAATTGCAAGTTTGGGATATGAAAAATTCAACGTATACCGACAACCTCGGATTGCCATTCTTACTACTGGAGATGAGTTAGTCCAACCCGGCAAAACACTCGCTCAAAACCAGATTTACAATTCAAATTCTTTCGCTATAGAAGCAGCCTGCCAATCCCTGGGACTGAAAGAAACGAAAAGGCTTCACTGTAATGACACCAGAGAAGATACCATTGAAAAATTAGAGCAAGCTATAAAGTTCGCCGACGTAATCATTTGCACTGGCGGTGTTTCAGTCGGTGACAGAGACTTAGTCAAACCAGTCTTAGAAGAAGATTTCAAAGTCGATACAATTTTATGGAGAATTGCTATCAAGCCCGGCAAGCCAGTTTACTTTGGGCGAAAAGAAAAGAAGTATTTTTTTGGACTGCCTGGAAATCCCGTAAGCGCGCTTGTAACATTCCATCTTTTTGTAAAGCCAGCACTTTCTAAATTGCAAGGTTTGTCCCCGCTTGGACCCTCTTTACATAAGGCTAGTCTGGAAAGAAAAATCAAAAAGAAAGCCGGCAGAATGGAATTTGTCAGAGGTATTCAAAAAAGTACTAAAGATGATACCCTGAAGGTTGAGCCAACCCGTGGTCAAGAATCCCATATGCTTAGCGGTCTGGCGTTTGCAAATTGTCTAATTCATTTCGACATTGAAGAAGAAACTCTGGAAGAAAATTCGCAAGTGGAAATTCAAAATTTGAATTGGCAAAGTTACTAGAGGAGAGGCGTCTTATCTATGTCCGAAATGATCACTACCCATGTTTCCGACGGTTATTTCGACGGCTATCTTGCAGTTCCTAAGAGCGGTGAAGGCCCCGGTGTGCTGCTTATTCAAGAGATTTTCGGCGTCAATTCACATATTAAGAAATTTGCTGACAAACTTGCCGACGAAGGATTTGTAGTGCTTGCGCCTGATTTGTTTTGGCGTTTGCAGCCTCAAGCCAACTTTGGATACGAAGGAGCGGATAAAGAAAAAGCATTTTCACTGATGCAAAAGTTCGACGAACAGCAAGGCTTGCACGATTTGAAAGCCGCAAGTGGAGTGCTCAGATATCATCCAGCTTGCACAGGTCGTATGGCTTCGCTTGGTTTTTGTCTGGGTGGAAAACTTTCATTCAGATTAGCTGCGCATACTAATTTGAACTGCGCCGTATGCTATTACCCAGGCGGTATCGACTCAGTTTTAGACGAGGCTAGCAATATCAAATGCAAAACAGTTTTGCATTTTGGCAAAGAAGACCAACTGATTCCAGCAAGCGTACGCGAAAAAACAACAGACGAACTTGAAAAATATAAAAACTTCACCATATACGAGTATGAGAAAGTCGGTCACGGATTTAATTGTGATGAACGTGAATCTTACAACAAAGAGGCCTCAGAACTTGCATACCAACGCAGTATCGAAGTTCTGAAAAGCGAACTGGGGCTTTGATAAACTTTTCAGCCGCCACCAAGGAGCACCACTATCAGTACCAGTAATATTTTGTATGTAAGCAAAAACCAGGAGAATATTTCTCTGGTCAAAGATTTGTTCGACCCATCGAAATGTCAATTTATTCCAGCTTCCAGTATGTCACTTGGACTTTTTTTGGCTCAAAAAAATTTCCCCGATTTGATATTGTGCGAAGCAAGCTTGCTCGAAGGCGATGGCTATGCTTTGTTAGAAACAATAAAATCTGACGAGGAACTGGCATCAATTCCAGTCGTTTTCGTTATCGCTGACTCAGATAAGTTGGCCTCAGAACAGATACAGGGCGCCTCTTTTTTGCTTAAATTACCCTTTGAAGAGCCAATTGCCACCTTAAGAAGCAAACTAGAAGGACTTATTCAATCTCGCTTGCTCAATAAGAAAGACCGCCCTATTTACTCTCCGGAATAACAAAAACTTCCGGCTCTAACTCTTGGGTCTTGTAATCAAATCCCCGTCCGAGTATTACCAGGACGTGATTAGAATCTATTTTTAAACTATCGTGCTGCTTGCGCGGGACAGCCAAATGACCGACCATTCGGCTTCGACTAAGATTCAAATCAAAAACTTCTACTTCGTCTTGATCTCCATTTTTGGTTGCACCACCGGTAATGGCAATGACACCAGGAGAAAGTTCCACCATCGAATGCTCATAACGAGCAAAAATCAGCTTGCCGATTGAAACCATCGAATTCGCTTTTGGATCCATCATTTGCACTAACTCGATCTCTAAAGGTCTTGGCGTCGATCCACCACTCACTAAAACTCTTCCATCTGCAAGAAGTAGGGTCGCATGCTTGATACTTTCCTTGGGTAATGCCGGTCCCTTACTTAATTGTTTAGTTTTAGAATCGAAAAACCAAGTATTGCGACTAAAGGTGTTACTGGAACCCACACCACCCGACAACCAAATTCGCCCATCTTTTAGCCTTGTGATTTCTGGAACAAGCACGCCATCGGGAAGTTTGGGATAAAAACCGGCCGCTTCGAGCTCTTTTTGAGCATTCATACGAACCGAGTCGGGCAACACTCCAATTAATTTGCCGCTATAACTAACCTGATTGCCTTGTATGGTGACTAAGCTTGGGTTTTGCTTAGGTGAAATGCCTTGATCCCAGCAAGCTTGCAGAATAAAAAGGGCGAATCCCAATTCAACCACTGCAACTACTACTGCAACAACAACTTTTAGTTTCAAAATCCTTATCAAACTCTCTTCTAAATTACTTCCTCTTTTAATTCACAACAGAATAGCAAATCTCCAATTCAGCCTAATTGAATCTTTTATCTGGGTATAGTGAATCTAGATGCTTATTAGGGGACAGTCATGAGCCTGCCAAGCCAGATTGACAAGATTGAACTAATTGACGAGGGCTTGGCTAATGACCTGGCAGCATACGGCAAGCGTTACAGAGAGCGAACATTAAAAATCGCCATCTGGTTTGTCATCCTGGGTTCAATAACAGGCGGGCTGTTAAGCTCGCTAATTCCCATTAAGCTCTTTGTCACCCTGATATTAGGCAACCTGCTTGTTGGTTGGGCTTATTGCCACTATCTGACCATAATGCTTGAAAAACAGTTCCAAACTCGAAATTTCAACAGACTGTCTTCGAATCTGGATCGAGCCATTTTATGGTCAAGTGTTTTTTATCCCATTACCTTTTTCGAGTTAAGTTCTTGCTACTTGCTCCAAATCAAGTTGCTGCTCACTCAGGGGCGTTGCGTCGAACTTGAAGCTCTTGCTCGAATGGCATGGGCGTCCCACCAAAATGAAGCGATATCGGTTGGAGTTCCAAAAAACAGTTTGCTTGCAAATGCCCTGGCTTGCTCCTATTTGGGACAACGTCGCGACCGCCAAGCGGTTTCAATTTTAGAGAATATGTTACGCGTAGAAAAACGCAAAGAAATCATCAGAGTCCTTTCAGTTAATCTTGCTTTGTGCCACATACGCTTAAAAGAATTCGATAACGCAACCAAAGTCCTAGAAAAGCATGAAAAATCTTTGGATAAGAGCCCAGACATGGTTCAGGCGAGGCTTGATTTGATTCAGGCCTGCATTAATACTCAAAAAGAAAAATACGATCTGGCTACCGAGCAAATTAAGCAAGCCCTTGTTGAAGGTAAAAATGCCAAAGAGACTATCGAGTTTATGGCACAGTGCCAGGCGGTACTTGGTCGAATTCGATTTGGTCAAGGGCGCGTTGAAGAGGGCGAACTTCATTTTAAAACTGCAGTCGACATGATTCGAACCAATGCCAATCCTGATTTTTTAACCCTAGCGCAAATACTAGAAGAGCACGCAGAGTGCATGGAAAAAAGTGGACGCAATGACGAAAGCGAAGCATTGAAAGCAGAATCGCACCATTGCGAGTCTTTGTATCTTGAGCGCGAGCTTTCCAAAATTGATTCTATCCGCTCTCGAATAGCGCAAAAAAATCCAACTTTAATGCTTACCCATATCATAAATAAAAGCTAGGCTGGCAGTTTGGCACCTTCTTTCAAAAATAAACCGATATCGGTTGGAGGAAAAAATAGAAAGCAAAAGCTTACAAAAATTGGAAAAACTCGAATTGGTCGATGCCCAATTTGCTTATGATTTGGCGGTTTTTGGCAAATCGCAAAGTTCAGGTCAGATAAGCTCTGGCATTCTGGCTTTTGGTTCGGGCGGAGTAATTGGCTTTTTCTTTGCCATTTTTGACCAAAATATGTTGCTCTTCAATTTGAGCATTTTTTTCGTTCTTTTAAGCATCGCCTACACTACCAATTTATCAATGTCTCTTGTTAAAACATTTAGCTTGCACGACTATGATCAGATTTGGAGAGATTTTAACAAGACCCTTTTCTGGTGCAAATCATGGGCGCCGTTTAGTCATATTCAATTACACCTGGTCACAATCGTTCAAAACGAGACACTTATCAATCAAGGCAGATACGCAGAATTAGAAGCGGTAACAAGAGTGCAATGGGCGCATGATGAGCGCGACTCTGTTTATAGCGGAGTGCCAAAGAAAACAGAAACTGCCTATATCTTAGCCATTTCGCTCATAGGACAAAAAAAATTCGATCAAGCAGTAGATATTTTAGAAAATCTGAGCAAAGGGACCAGAAAACATTACTTGCATAGAGGAATTTTGCACAATCTGGCTTATTGCTACATCGAGCGAGGCGATTTTGAGAAAGCAAACAAATTGCTCGACGACAACGAAGAAATAATGGATGCAAAACCAGCATGGGGATTGGCTCTTGATCAGGATCTGGTGCGAGTCAGATTAGAATTGAACAGAAAAAATCTTGAAATTGCCGCAGAAAGAATGACTGCATTAAGCACCTATTCTCGCAATTCGAAAATATCTCCAGAATTTAGAGCACATTATTTCAGAACACTTGCTCGATTGCGTGAATCACAAGACCGCCTTGAAGAGGCCGAACTACATCTTCAAACCGCCATCGACATCATAAGAAGTGCGCCTTCACTCAATTCGCTTTCGTTATCACAGACTTATTTTGAGTATTGCAAATTCTTAGAGCGCAGTGGAAAAATCGACCAGGCACTTTGTATGGCTCGCCAAAGCGAAGATTTCGAAAATGACTACTTGCAAAAGCAGTTGGCAAGGTTGGATGATATTCGACGTCTTATTGCCCGTAAATCCAGATATCCGGTCAGCATAATGCGGTTACTTTGCGAGTCAGCATAAATGTCGCACCAAACAATTGGAAATTTAGCTGCAGACACTCGCATTAATATCGAGGAGTCTCTTAATGCAATTGTCGAAAATGTAGAAGCAGTTCTCTTAATTGTTCCTGAGACCCAAGTTGCAGAAATTTGGAAAGTGCGGGTGGAACAAGAATTTGCCATTGTGCGCGATGCGCTTGAATCAATTATGGACAATGTCAGAGTCATGGATCAATATTTCATGGATTTCCTCAACTTCGAAGACCCCTGTGTGGCGCGTGACTTGATCCAGTTATCGGTACAAATCAACACCGAACTGCGTCAGGAGCTCACTCGTCTTACTTATTTAGTAGACGCTTTATCTGTGCTTCCCGAAGAAGAATCGACTCTGCCACTGGTTGTAACAAACGCCTCCAACAAAATCTTAATGGCCGAAGAGCGCTTCAATCAAGCGTTGAGCGATATGTCTAATCTTGTCACTGAGTTTTTCAAATTAACTCAGCCCGATGGCATCGACCAAGAATAAATTTTAGAGCGAGCTGGACAGAAAAACGGCCACTTCATCACTGCATTCGCCTTCTGTACCGGCATACAAACTTGTATCTAGCCCGCACAAATTGAACCCTAACTTTTGATACATCTGAATTGCCGGATAATTAAGGTTATTTGTCTCAACCCAAATACTTTTGGCGCCAATAATTTGTCCAGTCCTTTTCAAATGGTCTACAAGAATTGTACCGACGCCCATTTTTCTATGCTCTGGGGCGACATAAAAGTGCCAAATGCAAAGTCGCTTATTCCAATTTTTGTACGAATAGGCAAGGTAACCACACAAATCATTGCCAGATTTAGCTAAAAGAATTCGATCCCACTCTTTTTCACTCGAGTCTAGATCCAACTCGTATTTTTTTATCAGGGGCGTTTCTAGAACGCGCAGCACCAACTTAAACGAATTGGAAAGACATTCGACCTCATAAACCATGTCGGTCGTGAAACTTGTATCCAGACGCAAAAGCACCTCCCTTAACTGGGTAAGGTCAAAAGGAGCTTTTAACTCGCTGATTTCAATTTTGGTTGTTTGCATCGTGCAATTATATATAAACCGATATCGGTTCGGTATAATCACTGAACCCTTTTTTCGAGGCAATATTTTCCAGCCATGCCCAAAATAGTTCGTTTTCATGAATTTGGCGATGCGTCAGTTTTGAAGCTTGACGAAATGCCCATGCCCGAACCCAAGAATGATGAAGTAAGAATCAAAGTGAAAGCAATCGGTCTCAACAGAGCCGAGGTAGTTTTTAGAGAAGGCATGTATTTGGAGCGCCCTAAAGACTTGCCAAGCCTCATAGGATATGAAGCTTCTGGACTAGTCGATGCAATTGGTCAAGGGGTAAGTGGATTCAAAGTCAGTGACAAAGTAAGCACGATTCCGGCATTTTCAATGAACCAATACGGAGTTTATGGCGAGTACGCCATTGTTCCAGCTCGAGCTCTTTCTCATTATCCAGAGCACTTGTCTTTTGAGCAGGCCACATCAGTCTGGATGCAGTATATGACAGCATATGGCGCACTTGTAGACATTGCCAATATAAAAGAAGGCGACTATGTTTTAATCAGTGCGGCTAGCTCAAGTGTAGGTCTTGCTGCAATTGAAATTTGTTTGCACCACAAGGCCGTTCCTATCGCCACAACCAGAACGAGCGCAAAGAAATCTCAGCTTTTGGAGGCGGGGGCGCACGCTGTAATAATCACAGACGAGCAAGATCTGGCAGAAGAAGTGAACAAAATTACAAATGGCAAAGGGGTCAATATCGTATTCGATCCAGTTGCAGGTAAATTTTTAAAAGAGTGCGCTAAAGCCACCGCACATGGTGGCATCATTTTTGAATACGGCGTGCTCAGCAGACAACCTTGCCTTTTTCCATTATTTGAGGCCTTGCAGAAGGGCTTGACGGTCAGGGGATACACTCTATTTGAAATCACTTCAGATCCTAATAGAATGGAGCGGGGTAAAAAATATGTCTTTGATCGTCTGCAAGACAAAACATTTAACCCCAAAATAGATAAGACCTTTTCACTTTCAAATATTCAAGAAGCGCATAAACACATGGAATCTAATACTCAAACTGGAAAGATCGTGGTCACAGTATAACTGCACAGTATATTTGCACGGTAAATTTGAATGAGCGATAAAAAAGCGGTTATTCTAGTGGTCGAAGATTATTCTGTCGAACAACGCCTGCTCGAGATTTTAATAGAAGAAATTGGTCTGGAAGCAAAAGTAGTCGAAAGCGGCAAAGCCGCGCTCGCGGCTCTTGATGCTGGTCCTGACCAATATTCTTTGATTTTAATGGACGTTGCAATGGCTGGAATGAATGGACTTGAGTGCACCAAGACTATTCGAGAGCGAGAGCGAGAACGAGAGCGAGAACGTGAACGCGAACATGAGCATGAGGAAAACCAAACTCGTCGCATTCCCATTATCGGCGTCACTGCTTGCGTGCTTGAAGGCGACCAACAAGCCTGTCTTGATGCGGGTATGGACGATTATTTGAGCAAGCCATTTAAACTGGAACAGTTCAGCGCCATCATCAACAAATGGATGGTCACACATCAATAAGCAGGCAATGAGAGGAAAATATGCAAAGCACCGCAACCAAATTGAAGACAGAAAATCTCGATTACAAATTAGGTAATGACACTTTTGAAGGTTTTGTTGCCTATGACGAAAGCAAGACTGAAAAACGTGCAAGCGTTGTCGTCTGTCATGCCTGGGCAGGACAAATGGACGCAGAGCGCGAGATTACTCAAAAATTAGCCGAACTCGGTTACTTAGGCTTTGCTGCTGACGTTTATGGAAAAGGTGTTCGCGGAGACATCCAGGGAGATAATTCAAACCTGATGATGCCACTTTTGCAAGATCGAACTTTACTCAAAAACAGATTACTAGCATCAGTCGAGGCGGCATCTAAACATCCACTTAGTGAATCGAATAAAGTAGCAGTTATTGGTTATTGTTTTGGAGGTTTGTGCGTCCTGGATTTAGCCCGCGCCAACGCTCCTGTACAAGGCGTAGTAAGCTTCCACGGACTCTTTTCTCCACCCGATTGGAAAATTGAAAAACAAATCAAACCCAAAATTCTTATTCTGCACGGATGGGATGACCCAATGGCCACACCACAAAACGTGCTTGAAATATCGAGCGAATTAACAGGAGCAAACGCTGATTGGCAGCTTCATGGATATGGTGGCACCATGCATGCATTTACAAATCCTGCGGCTAACAATATAGAGCGCGGAACGGTCTACAACGAAGCTGCAGCTAAGCGTTCATGGCAATCGATGCAAAATTTCTTGAACGAAATTTTCGCCTAAGAGAATTTAAAACACTAGCAAACTAAACCGGCTGCATATCCAGATGCCCATGCCCATTGGAAGTTATAACCTCCAAGCCAGCCCGTGACATCTACCACTTCACCAATAAAATAAAGTCCAGACACTTTTTTGGCTTCCATAGTCTTGGAAGAAAGCTCGTTTGTGTCAACGCCTCCGCGAGTAACTTCGGCTTTTTTATAACCAACAGTACTTGAAGGAAAAATTTTCCAGTGATTTAAAACATCGCCTAGCTTTTTCAATTGCGGCTCGTTGAGCGTGTTAATTGGTCCAGATATATTATTCACCTGGGCAAACTTATCGGCGAAACGTTTAGTTAGCTTAGTTGCCAAAACATTTTTGATGTCTACTTTTGAGCCTTCTTTTTTTACAGAAAGCAGAAACTCATAAGCATCTAAATCAGGCAACAAATCTAGAGTAATAGGCATTCCCGCTTGCCAATAAAGTGAAGTTTGCAAACTGGCGGGACCAGATAATCCGTTGTGAGTAAAAAGAAGATTCTCCCTGAAAGTACCGTCTGCGCAAGTAGCGCTCACATCAAGCGATGCACCCGAAAGCTCTCCCCAGACAGACAAATCCGACTTGGACAAATTAAAACCATCAAGCGCCGGGTCGGTTTTAACTAGTTTTAAATCAAACTGCTTAGCAAGTTCGTAACCAAATCCGGTGGCACCTATTTGTGGAATAGAAAGACCGCCGGTTGCGATTACAAGCGACTCTGCACCAAAATCACCACGATTTGTTTTGATTTGAAAACTGTCTTTTTTGCCAACAGATAAAATGGAGCAATTCAAAAAACATTCGACTTGTGCTTTTCTACATTCGTCAACGAGCATAGTCACTATGTTTTGAGCCGAGCCATCACAAAATAATTGACCTAACTTTTTTTCGTGGTATGAAATACGGTGGCGCTCTACCATCTCAATAAAATCATCGGGCGTAAACCGGGATAAGGCAGACTTGGCGAAATGCGAGTTTTGCGAAACATAGTTTGATGGTCCAGCATTTACATTAGTAAAGTTACAACGCCCGCCACCTGAGATCAAAATTTTGCGCCCAATTTTTTGACTATGGTCGAGCATGGCGACACGCCGTCCCCGCCTGGCGGCATGAATAGCGCACATCATGCCTGCTCCACCAGCGCCGATTATGATTACGTCAAAATTTTGCAAAGACAATTAAGACCGTTTCTAAAAATCGCGCTCGTAAGGACCGGTTCTGTCTTTCCAGCCAAGCACTTTGCGAGTCCAGAACAAATAGACTTTCTTGCCTGTCGCCATCCAGATTCTGGTCGGCAGACTTTTCTTGTTCAAAATTTTGCGCTCTGAGGCAGAAACAGGATAATAATCGCGCTTATGCTTCAAAATATGACGCAGGTCTTCGCGACACAAAGTCAAAAACAATTTGCTGTGAATATCCTTGAAACACAAAGCAAGTTGAAAATCGACCAAAACAGGTTTTCCATCAGATGTGCGAACAAGCCAGTTTGCTTGCTTAGCCAGATCGTTATTACAAACACCATAACGACGCATTTTGCGAATCAGCTCCATGCCGTCCTGATAGAACTGGCGTGGCATTGCTTGCTTGTCCATGCGATAAAGCACTTCAGCTTCAATAAAGCTGCGAATATGAAAATCGGGGTCGACTGCAAGCAGTTGCGGCACTTGACCAGCAGTAGCGAGGGCTCCCAGTTTGCGCAGGGCGCGCTTCTCATTATTGGCTAAAATCAATGCTATTGGGCGTAACCAGGCAACCTTGGTATATTTGCGCCGAATTGCTGGCGTATTTCCTTGAGCATTGACCCAGTGACCAATTTCGATACAACCAAAAGCGTCGCTTTTGAGCTGCTTTTCCACTTCGAATTTGCCGAAGGAATTGGCTTGGGGCTTGGCTTTGTAGCAAGCTGAACGCATAAATAAGACCCTGTTAACCTAAGTAGTCATGCGCTGCAAGTATACACCCATTCGCTCATTCTGGTTTTTCGGCTGAAGCAGGTCTAAGCTTCGCCACCTTAAAATTAAGCCATGGATAACTATACGAAAAGCGATCACGGTACTATCGGTGATACCATAATACTCAATCTCTATTTTCATTTGCCGCGTGCTTTGTTCAATTGCTTGAGAATTTCTGGCGTCTCTTCCTCAACTTCAAAATAGGATTCGCGATTAGTCAGTTTGATGATAGTGCCAGATTCTCTGGGTCCCAGAGTGAGAATATGGGCTGAGTTGAGCCAGAATTCCTTCCCTTCGGTATTTGTTAGTTTAATAAACATATTTTTCGACGTCCTCATCAAGAAATGAAAATAGTAGCGTCGCCACAACGTAGAAATAATTATATCCGTCTTTCGATAAAGGCTAGCGATTCACCTGGCTTAGCTCTATCCCACGCAAGGCTTAAAATCCACCATCTTTCAGAATCAAAAATGAGCTGTAGCGCATTCACTCCACGTGCAAGCGGAACATCTGAGCCGCCAAGCATAAAGTAATAACTGCTAAGCACATGCGCCACCCTGCCAAAAGAGTTTGTAACTCGCTCAATCTCTTCTTCCGTGCCCCCTGAGGCAATTAGCTTCTCATCGCGAAGAGTGGCTTTAAACGAATCGATAAAATCACTAACACACATAGGCTTGAGCACGTCAGAAGTGTCTTCCACCGGCTGGATAACGCGTGCTCCTTCATGAAAAAGCAATTCCAGTAATCGATAATCAGGCTCGCCACCCTTTTCAAACGATACAGCCTGGTAAAGAGCGCTTATCACGCCGTCTATGGTTGTTAAATCTGGAGCCAAGATTTTGCCCGTGTAAACCGATTTCATTATGGATACCAAACCAGTTTTGTCAACCTGGTAAAATCGCCTAATGGAAAGAAAACAAATCCTGGAACAGTCAAAACGCGTGGTGGTCAAACTTGGCACCGCAGTTTTAATGGCAGATGAAGGCGGGCTTGCCATGAGCCGCTTCTATTCTTTTGTTGAGGGACTTGCAAGACTTAAAAAAAGTGGACGTGATGTTCTTCTTGTCACCTCAGGCGCAATTGGTTTGGGCAAACAGAAGCTTGGACTAACCGGTACGCCTAAGTTATTGCCTCAAAAGCAAGCATGCGCAGCCGTAGGACAAGGTCGCTTGATGGCGCTTTACTCTGAGGCATTCGAGCGACAGGGTCTTGTTGCAGCCCAAATTCTACTTACAGAAGAAGACATTTCCAGTCGCAAGCGATATCTAAATTTGCGCAGCACCATCTTCGAGCTTTTATCCATGGGCGTCATCCCGGTTATAAACGAAAATGACACTGTGTCTACAGCAGAGTTAGAGCCTATAAAAGATGGTGCTGAAATAAAAGTCAATTTCGGCGATAACGACAAGCTATCTGCACTTGTGGCAAGCAAAATCGATGCTGATTTACTCATGATCCTAACAGACGTAGAGGGTCTCTACACTGCCGATCCCAGCATTAATAAAGATGCAAAACTAATTAGTTTAGTCGAAAAATTCACTGCCGAAATTGACGAATTAGCCGATGAAAAGCCAAATTCTAATAAGTCTCCATCCAAACCAGGACGTGGTGGAATTAAAAGCAAACTGGCGGCAGCAAAAATTGCTACTCAATCGGGATGCAATGTCATTATTGCCGGAGGCAAAGTGCCGGATGTAATAGACCAGATATTTCAGAATAAAGACTTGGGCACAATGTTTTTGTCTGGAGTAGATGGCAATCAAAAGCACAAATCCAAATCCAAATCACGCTGGATTGCCTTTGCCACAACAGTAAAGGCATCTCTAGTAGTCAATCAGGGCGCTAAAGAGGCACTGCAAAAGCGCAAAGCAAGCTTACTTCCAGCCGGCTTAATAAACGTAGTCGGCTCATTCGAGCGCGGCGATGTGGTCAGCATCACAGATGAAACAGGAGCTGAATTTGCGCGCGGAATGGTAAATTACTCAAGTGCCGAGACTCAAAAGATAGTCGGTATGCACTCAGATAAAATTGATGCCGTAATTGAAAATCGCAATTACGATGCTCTAATAACTAGAGACAATCTGGCTTTACTAGATAATTGAATTAGAAACGAGGTCCTATGCCCGTCAAAGAAATCGCCGAAATAGCAAGAAAAGCCAAGCTGGCATCAATTCAAATTGCTGATCTCGACAACGAAACTCGCAGCCGTGCTTTGATTGCATATGGCGAGGAAATAGAAAGAAACCAAGAACGTATTCTTGCTGCAAACAAAAAAGATCTAGACAATGCCACCGCGCAGTCCATCTCCAAAGCGCTTCTTGACCGACTCAAGCTCGACTCTTCAAAACTTGCCTCGGTCGTATTGGGCATCAATCAAATAGCTAAAATGCAAGATCCACTTGGAAAAATTGATCTCGCTCGCGAATTAGATCATGGGCTAGAACTATTCAGAATTAGCTGTCCCATTGGACTTATCGGTGTTGTATTCGAATCACGTCCCGATGCACTGCCGCAAATTGCATCTTTGTGCCTCAAAAGCGGAAACGCAATTATTTTAAAGGGCGGATCAGAAGCCGAACATTCAAACAAAATATTATTTGATTGCCTTATAAAGGCTTGCCAGAAGTCAGAAATTCCAACCAATGCCTTTGCATTGCTTGAATCACGCTCTGAATTTGGCGAATTACTCAAAGCCGACGAATATGTAGACCTCATCATTCCGCGCGGCTCAAACGAGCTTGTTCGCTCGATTCAAGAAAATACCAATATTAAAGTGCTGGGACATGCAGACGGTGTGTGTCACATTTATATAGATTCATCGGCTGATTGGGACAAAGTCGCGCCCATTGTTATAGACGCCAAGATTCAGTATCCAGCAGCCTGCAACGCGGTAGAAACCGTTTTAATGCATAAAGACATTTCACCACAAATGGTGACAGGACTGTGTCATGCACTCATACAACGCAATGTCAAAATCAAATGCGATAAAAAAGTAAAAAACTTGCTACCAGCCGAGTTTGACGCTCAAATAGCAGACCAATGGCACACCGAATATGGTGACTTGACTGTTGCAGTAAAAATAGTGGATAGTATCGACGAAGCAATCGAACACATAAACAAATTTGGCTCTGGGCACACAGAATGCATGATTGGTGAAGATCGCGATTTATTCGAAAAATTCTTCACTCAAATAAATTCAGCCGGAATTTATCTAAATGCCTCTACTCGATTTGCAGATGGTTATCGATATGGCTTTGGAGCGGAAGTCGGCATCAGCACTTCGAACATGCACCCACGCGGTCCTGTTGGCATAGATGGACTTGTGACATACAAATACAAATTAATTGGAAATGGACAAATCGTGTCTGATTATGTGGGGAAAGAGGCAAGGTCGTTCACCCACAAAGATCTAACAAACAGTTGATGAGGCGCATGTCTTGAAGATCTGCTTTGCCTTGTTTTCCTTAATATGGGTTCTCTTTTTTAATTCTCAGGACCTTCTGGCAAATTCAGATACTCAAAATCCAGAGCGAAAACCATTTTCAGCATACTGGCAGGACATTGCAAGCTCTAATCTAATAATCAGGGGTCGGTTTACTCAAAGTCATTCAAAACATTTAAACGATAAATCGCAAAAATCTCTAACTATAATTCCCCTGGAAACACTGAAGGGAATGGAAGAAAAACAAATTGAGATTGAACAAACTTTAGAATTAAACGGCATTAGTGAGCGATTTGGAAATATGGAAGTCATAGCCTTTTTGGTTCATATCCAAAATGAGCGTACAAACGGATTCTATTTAATCGACTCGTCACCTACTTCGGTAATGCCATTGAATGAGCTTCAACTGAATCTTGTGCGCAAAGAAATTTTGAATCAAAAACTTATAAATGAAAGCTATCCCAATTTATCAATCTCGAAGCCTGACAAGTTGGATATCACAGTTAAACAGCTTCTTAATGGACTCACAAACTGTGATACACAAGAAGACTGCTGGATGAAATTACTAAACATGGACTCCAAAGCAATTCCAGCCTTAATCAGGGCAATGGATGATAAACGTGCGCTTGCACCCGGACATTACATTTACTTTGCAGACGGTAATCACTTCAATTACGGACCTATAATTATCCAGGACGCTGTATCTATAATATTGAATAAATTAACTCGAATATCATTTCATACCACTATGAATGGTGGCACAGCAAAAGAACGAAAACTCGATTTGTCTGGCTGGAGAGTGTGGCTGTACTACAACAAACAATATGACTAGTCTTGCAAATATAGATCCAACCTACCAAGAACTCCTCAGGAAGCTTATTCTCAGCGGGACTCTGAATGTTGTGGAGCGCAAAAGCTTAGGCAGTTTCGGCAAATTGCCCGTTCCTAAAGCTGACGTTACTGAAATAATTAAAGAGACACTAGAAGAACATGGTATTTTTCCAGCAATAGCAAAAGAGGGTTCAGACGGCGCAATCTACGAAGGATTTCAGCTTGAAATCATTGCTCAAAATCGTATAAGACTGCAAGTGCAACGTTCTTCTATATTCAATCCATCAGAAATGGCTCAAAAGAAGGATTTGGAATTTAATGAAATAAAAGCAGGCATACAAAAATTCATCGAATTGGAATGGCCTAACGGAATAGATGGCATTCCACTCAAATAAAGCTTACACTCATTATTTCTTGCGCTTATAAGTAGTCGACATAAACTGAACCCACTCGCCAGTTTCTGCTTGAAATTGTGATCTCAAAATACGTTCGTCATCATTTACAATTTCAATAATATCCTGATATTTAGCCGACTTTTGAGGGTCTGTGAAGGACGGACCTTCTGCATTCAAAGTCAAAATCTTATCTGACTTGTCCATTTCCCCGTCGTAAACCCACATATGAGTCATCATCGACCCTATCCATGTGCCCGGATAGCGCTCAGTCTTTGGGTTATAGCCAAGCGTCATCAAAGTTTTGCCTTCTTCGCCGTCTGGCATTTTGCCTATGCCTTCTGCGATAATCCAGAGCCCTCCAAGCGATCGGATTGTTTCACTGCCCGATGACTTCATTTTGGGCTTGTCGGGCCCCATATCGGCTTCGCCTTCATAAGTCCAATTGCCTAGTAGCTTTTCAAGCCATTTGTGCTCTTTGACTGGCTTGGCATTACAAAGGTCTTCTATTTCTGTAGACATTACAGGCTCCAATAAAGTGGGGTGGGTGGAAAAGACTAGCGCTATTTAAGACAAAAATCTATCGAACTTTTACTGACAAATTTAGTTAAACAGCCAGACTCCAGCTAATCTATTCCGATACTGCCTGTGCCGTATTCTTTGGCGGTTCGAAGAGCATCATTGGCTGATTTAATCCAATCTTCTAACGTCACATTCTCTTTATTGCGAGAGATACCACATGTGATGGCAGCACTGAAAGTTCCAGACTGAGAGGTAAATTGTTTTTTGGCGAATTCGGCGCATAAAAATCCGGCTAAATCTAACACTTCTTTATCGCTCAAAGTATCTGTAATGACGCCAAACTCGTCGCCTGCAATGCGTCCAAGCGTTCCTAAGCTACGCAAGATTTGTTTGAGTAAATCTGATAAGGCAACAATAACCTTTTCACCTGACGCATAACCATGTTCGTGATTAATCAGTGCCAGTTTATTTATGTCTATAACTAATGCACAAGCCTTAGCTCCGCTCTTGTTGCGCATTTCATTTGCTGCATTCATAAACTCGGCGTGATTAAGTGTGCCGGTTAAAGCATCTTTTCCGATTTGATCGGCAAGAATTTTATAGCGCTCTAGACGGCCTGCAATAGTAGCAATCAAAAGCTCTGGTGGAGCTGGTTTGATGAGATAGTCATCACCAAGGCGTGCACCTTCTATGTGATACCGTAATTGGTTCTGAGTGGTAAGAAAAATAATTGGCGTAGTGGTGAACTTTTCGTTTTGCCTGACATATTTTGCAAGCTCGAATCCTGTGACCTGGCCAAGCATCACGTCGAGCAAAATAATATCGGGTTTGAAAGATAGAAGTGCTTCTTCAAACTGACTGGGATCGATAATTACATGCGGTTCGTAACCGCCACTGGCAAGAAAAGTGTTCATAATAGAGGCTTGAACAGTGTCATCTTCGACTAAAAGCACTCTATAAGTTTTCGGTTCTACTTTAGCGAAAACGCGTTTGATACGCTCGGCTAATTTCTTGCCTTTCAAATTAGAGGCTATAAAAGCATCGCATCCAGCTTTGATGGCTTTGATTTTATTTTGGAAATTTTCTTCTTCGCCGAAAAATACAATTGGTATAGAAGACCCTTCCACTTTTGATCTTGCTGCATTAGCTATTTCAAGAGCTGAGCCACCCACTACAGGCGTCTGCACCACAATACCTTTGGGAGTTTTATTAGCCAAAAAAGCCATTGCCTCTTCCCAGGTTTTAGCGAAATGCACTTCAAAACCCATCGGAGTAAGGTGACTTTTAAATTCTAGTGCTACATTTTGCACGTTAGAAACAATCAAGATCAGGTTCTGGACAGTAAGAGCGAAATTTCCAGATATCGCTTGCTTGATTTTTTCCTGACTAGTATTGGTATCATTTATGGTGCCGGCTTCGACCTGGATAATATGTCGCAAAAGGTCGATGAAATCTATCAGTTGCTCGCAGTTCGAAGTAAATTCAGGACCCCTAACTTGCTTTAGTTTGATGGCAAGATCTTCGCAAGTAATAGTCAAATTAGAAAAGTCAGTCATTTCATAAAGCCCGCTGGCTCCTGCCAGTTGGTGCAAAATGTGGCAGACACTATTGACCTTGTCTATGTCTACGTCCTGGTTAGAGCCGCGCAACAACTGATTTACGAAGCTACGTGCATTTTCAACTCTTTCATTAGAAACCGAAAGAAACCGGCGCTTAGACTCTTCTAGAGCCTGTCTTACGCTTTTTGCCGCCGGTTGATTAACCATTTTTAGACCCTTTTACTAAGGACAAACTTTTGCCATCATACTCATCAAATCGTTTGCCTTGAATGGTTTTGGCAGGAAATCATCAGCCCCAGCTTGCATCACTTCGTCACGCTTGTCGCGCATTCCTGTCAGCATGACCACTTTTGCAGTGCCGTTCAAGGCTCTATATTTAGAAAGAATATCGAGACCTTGCATGTCTGGAAGTTGCCAATCAAGAAAGATTAGGTCGTAACCACCAGCTTGCATTTTCTCAAGGGCGTCTTTGCCGTTACCTACTAAAGTGACAGTATGATCCATCGTGCTCAAGCAGGTTTCCACCAGCTCCGCCAGAAATTCATCGTCGTCCACGACCAGAACATTTGCCATGTTCGATAATCTAACCTCAAATCAATTCGCCCGCGCCATTTCAGAGGTTATACCCTGGCACATTCACCCTTTAAACAGGCAACAACTGCGCCTCTTTTATGATTGCAGCGCAAAAGGCAGGCAAATCAGCAGGTGTGCGCGATGTAATTAAACCGCGGTCTACCACCACTTCTTCGTCCACCCAGTTTGCTCCTGCGTTAATCAGATCTAGCTTGATATTGGCATAGCTTGTCAGTTTGCGTCCTTTGCACACTTCTGCGTCAACCAGAACCCAGGGACCATGACAGATGGCAGCCACAACACGGCCACCTTTAAGTGTATCTGAAACAATTTTGCACGCCGATTGGTCGGCTCTTATTTTGTCTGGTGCAAATCCGCCAGGCACAATGACAATGTCCCACTTGTCGCCTGTAAGGTCTTTGCTTTGAGCGTCTACTTCGATTGGAACGCCATACTTACCTGTATATTTCTTTTCACCTATGCCTGCCACAGTGACTTTAGCTTGGGCTTCTAGAAAGCGATAGTACGGATAGAATAGTTCACGATCTTCGTACATGGGACCTGCAAATATCAGTACTTTTTTACCAGCTAAATCCATGGCGAACCTCCTAAGTCGATTTGCGCTCGAATTGCTTCCATTTGTAGTACGCGACAACAGCCATTACCGAAGCCAAATTCATGGTAATGAAATCAGAGGCAGGGGCTTTGATGCGAAAACCCACGCAGAGCGCAAAATGCTGATACATGTAATTTTCAAAAGCACCAATAGCCAGTGCTAGTGCCACCATTGCAAAATAAATGCGTACCCGTTTACCAAACGGGAAACTGCCAAAAAAGAATCTGGTAGCAATAAATGGCAGCGCAAACTGCACCAAAGTGAAATAATAGACCGTCACTTCCAGCGCCCTGTAATGCAGATAGTCTGGATTTACAATTATGGAAATCAAAGCCACAAAGACAATAAAAGAAGCTACAAAGATCGGGGGGATTTTAGCCCAAATTCTTTGTGGAGTTTTGATTTCGTCTACTTCTACTAATTGTTTTTCCAGTCCATAAATTGGCAAGGTGGAAATAACTGCAGCAGCGTTTGCTGCAAGCACACTTACAGGATTGAAGCTAATCACACCACCTGGCAAGAGCAAAAAACTTGAATACAAAATATTGTTGCAAAGCAAAACCGCAAAAGTAACTGTCAAAATGAACAGTCCAGTTCGAATCTGCTCACGCAAATTGAGCCCGTCGTAGAAATAGCCAGTTGCGGCGAATGTGAGAATTAGTTGGAAAGGAATCATAAAAACAAGTGTCACTTCAAAGCAACGCGTGCAAAAAGTCGGTATCCACACTCCCATTGCAAAAACAGCCAGGAACACCGGAATTGCGGTTTTCAAATTGCCTGGCTTGAGAGAGTAAACGGTCTGTGTTGCCATCGTTGCCGAATTCACCATTAATTATTCTGAGGATATACCCACTCCCGGTTGAACTAGCTGCAATCAAGCGTCTTAAAGGAGTAGAATAACGCCTCTTGCCAGTTAAATTCAACCGGAGGACAATTGTGGGCTCAAATTTACTACCGCCGATAAATTTCATGCAATGGATTGAAGATAATCGTCATTTGCTCAAGCCGCCAGTGGGAAACAAAGTAATTTGGGAAGATGGCGAATTTATCGTTATGGTCATAGGCGGTCCCAATGCGCGAACCGATTTTCATGTCAACGAAGGGGCTGAATTTTTCTATCAAGTCGAAGGTGACGTGGTTCTAAAAGTCGTTGAAGAAGGCAAGATTCGCGATATGCCAATTAAGCAAGGTGAAATTTTTCTTTTACCTGGAAATACTCCGCACAGCCCTTGTCGTCCAGCAAACACAATTGGTCTTGTGATTGAGCACAAAAGACGCGAAGGCGAAAAGGACGGCTTCATGTGGTTTTGCGACAATTGTCAAAGCAAATTGTACGAAGAGTTTTTTGTTTTAACCGATATCGGTTCGCAGTTTCCACCCATTTTCGAACGCTTCTACAGCAATACTGAAAATTCCACCTGCAAAAAATGTGGAACACGCAAAGAAAAACCAGCGAGGTAATTTTATGTCCAGTAAATCAGGTTCAGATCACTATCCTGAAAGTGTCGAAATTGCAGTAGTGGGAGCCGGTCTTGTAGGATCACTTGCAGCAATTTACTTGGCCAAAAAAGGATTTGAAGTTGACGTCTTCGAGCGCCGTCCAGATATGCGTAATCAAGAAATTGAGGCTGGTCGCTCAATTAACTTAAATATTTCCTGTCGCGGGATCGAGGCACTCAAGCGAGTCGGCATCCAAGAAAATATCATGCGCGAAGTAATACCGATGAAAGGTCGTATGATGCATTCGCGCGAAGGCACGCTTACATACCAGCCTTACGGTAAAGACGATAGCGAGTTTGGGAATTCCATATCGCGCGCCGGACTGAACAAATTGTTGATGAGCGAAGCTGAAGCCACAGGTAAAGTGCGTTTTCATTTTAACTTGAAAGCAATTCTTGCAGATTTCGAAAATAATATCGTTGTGTTTGAACAGGGCCAAACCAAAGAAAAAATTAGTGTTCAATCCAAGTTGGTTATTGGCAGCGACGGCTCCGCATCCGCCATTCGCAATGCCATGAGCGTACTGGACGATTTTTCCTGCGATATCGAACCTCTTACTTATGGATACAAGGAATTGATCATTCCCGCCACCGCCAGTGGTGACTTCCAAATCGATAAAAATGTTTTGCATATTTGGCCGCGCGGAAATTACATGTTAATTGCACTGCCCAATTTCGATGGAAGCTTCACTTGCACACTGTTTATGCCTTACGAAGGCGATATTAGTTTCGAGACTTTGACTGAAAAGCCAGCAGTCGAGTCTTTCTTCAAAGAACATTTTGCTGATTTGGTTTCGTTAATTCCAAATATCGCTGACGTCTACTTCGCCAACCCCACAGGACACATGGATACAGTGCGTTGCTATCCATGGAACGTAGGCGGACGCAGTCTGTTAATTGGCGATGCCTCACACGGAGTAGTTCCCTTTTTTGGACAAGGAATGAACTGTGGGTTTGAGGATCTGACTATTTTTGATCAGTGCTTTGAAGAACATCTGGCGGCAGGTGCCCGTCTAGACTCGCTTGAGGCGGAAGATGATTGGAGGCTATTGTTTGAAGATTTAGGTGCGCGCCGCAAACCTAATTGCGATTCGATAGCTCAAATGGCTCAAGAAAACTTTGTTGAAATGCGCGACAAAGTTGCAGACCCCAAATTCTTGTTGGCAAAAGCTGTTGAAAAAATTCTGGAGAAAAAATTCCCCGGGGCTTATATTTCTCGCTATTCTCTTGTGACTTTCAGCAACGTGCCATACAAGACGGCTCAAGAAGCTGGCATTATTTGCGACGAAATTCTCGAGGATCTCTGCTTTGGACTTCAATCGGCTGAGGACGTGGACTTAGAAAGAGCCGAGATTTTGATAACGAGCAAATTAGCTCCTGTACTGCAGAAAGAGCCTGCTTTAAGTTCAAAATAGCGGTCAATTTCAAAAGATTCTTCATTGTAGTCCTCATTTCAGCCCGCGTTGAATGCGTTCGTTGCTGTCCAAATTAGTTCCCGGCAAAATAATTCCTGGAAACGCGGAATTGTTCATCTTGACTCTTTCGTTATTCCCCATATTACTCAAATTACCACTTTTACCTAAACTACTTAACGGATCTTTTCCTGACAGGATCAAAGCTTGACAGTAATCCAGCTCGACCTTGGTTCCTCCTGCAGTTGGCGCATACTTGATTGTGACTTCACGCTTATCCTTTTCGTGAATCGCCACCAATTTCTGGTTATTGCATTTTGAAGTATTAAATTTCCAGCCGTGCGCCGGTAAATCTTTGGCATAAAAGCTATAAACCTGCCTTGGCGCATCTCTGGTCACAAACAGCATCTTGGCTAGAGATCCATAAAAGTTTCCCGTTGAAGAGGACGTAGACACATATTCAGGATTGCCAGGATATTTGGATATTTGAGGAATCGCAATGGCATCGAATTTTAGCGAAGCATGACTGTTGCCAGTCAAGTGACTTGTTGTATCTAGTTTTGGATATTTGGGTGCGGTTGAAGACGAAGTGCTGAAGCTGCTTGTTGATCCACTCCTAGCTTCTTCCATTCTTTTGCGTACCGCATCCATTCTAGAGTGCACGTCATTTTGAATTTCTTGAGAGCGCCAATGTTGTCGCTGTTGTGCATAACGCATTTGTTCGCTCGTACTTTGAGCTCGAACAGAAATTTGTTGAGCGCCGGAAAGCAAAAACAATCCCAAAACCAGAATGCGCAAATTCATCATTAATTCCTCAGCAAAGTATGACTGAAGGTTTCCTATTGGTCCAATGTGAAAAATTCCACGCTGAGATAATGGCGAAACATCTGTGGTCAAACACATATGCTGCAGTCTTCATACTACGGCAAATAGTAAACAAAGTCCCAAAAACAAGAGGAGGGAGCGTTTTAAAACGCCCCACTCCTCCAGTTAAATTCAGTTCTATTCAACCAATTCGTTATTCGCTCACCTTTTTGGGCGGCGCGTTTAGAACGGTAAGTTCGTTGAGGTAGAGTTCAATTGCTTCCATACCAGCTTGAAGTCGAAGCTCCGGAGTCGCCTCCTGCTGCTCTGGCTTCAAGCGATGAAGCGTGATATTTGTGAGGCGCTCGATTCTGGAAATCAGATTGCCGCACTCGTAAATATTGAAGGTGCCTTGGTCGGCCTCCTTCAATACCTTCTTCACCTGGTCTTTGTCTTCAGCGTAATGCTTGGGTGAAGTGAGGTGAAGAATGGAGTGGGCATTGGTTACGTCAGACCGCACCTCGCGCACATGGCCCAATTCATAGTTGAGCACTTGCAGCTTGTCATAGACGGACGAAAATTCGCCGATCAGCTTTTTGAGCTTGATCCGCTCCGGCTCAGTTGCACTGGGCTTGATCTTGATGTACTCGTTTTCGATGGCGGCGAGCTGCAAGAAATAGTTGTTCAACGCTTTGATGACCGCAGCGTTTCCTTCCTGGGCAAGGACAGCCTTATAGGCCGAGACCTTATCCAGAAAAACTTGCTTGTAGACGCCATATTCTTTTGCTCGCTCTTGCGGCTGATCGTCTTGCTTCACACCAGCATTCGTCATGACCAAGAGGCCAGACACGTTCCAGTGCTGAATGCGAGAAGTGACGTAAAAGCCACCAAGAAGAGCTAGTGTCGCCAAAGCGAAATAGGTAAGGTTCGAAATGCGAGATTTCGGCACTTTTTCAGACATGTTTTGTCCTTTCATTTCTAGATGTCAGCAGTGTTTACTCGAAGAAAGTCTTTCGAAAAATGAACCGATATCGGTTTATTTTCAAAACGAACCAGTACTGAGTCTTAACGTCTAAAACGCTCTAAAATTCACTGGTTTGTTTTGGAAAAGATTCGGTTTGTTTGTTTTAAGACCACTTCGAAAGAGCAAGATAGATAATTTGAGCCTAATTAAATTGGTTATCTAAAACACTCAAATTTCACTTAATCCAACTAACCTATAGTCACTGTACTTTAATGCTCAAAACCCATATCTAGTCTCACCTTTGAACTTTTTTGGTGAATAGACAAGCCCCTAGCTTAAAGGCATTTAAGCCTATCTCAAGCGTGTTCAGCTACGCCAGCTTAGCTAGCTTTTGTGAGCTATATAGAAAGCAGTTGGCGCTAAGGATGCTCAAAATATCCCCCGTTGCCAATGATGTAAAATGACAGCTTCACCCGGTTTGGTCATGCGCCGATATCGGTCATGTAAAGGAGATAGTTCTTAATGGAAAAGCGCCAGTTTGGTAAAACCGATATGCAAGTGAGCGTACTTGGATTTGGTGGCGCTGAAATAGGATTCGAAAAAGCTTCGGTAGAGCATGTGCGTGAGCTATTAGCTGCGGCGCTCGACCAGGGCTTAAATGTGATCGACACGGCAGAATGCTACGAAGGAAGCGAAGCTTTAATCGGCGATGCGGTCGCAAGCCGCCGCAAAGACTTTTATCTGTTTACAAAGTGTGGACACGGCAAGTCCTACATGGATGACGCCTGGGGTATAGACGACATAGAAGCGAGCATTGAGCGTAGCTTAAAGCGTCTTAAAACAGATTACGTTGACTTGCTACAACTGCATAGTTGTACCGAAGAATTATTGCGCGAAGGCGACGTGATTGATGTCCTCAAAAAAATCAAAAAAGAAGGTAAAGCTCGATACATTGGATATTCCGGCGATGGTGGAGCGGCTGTTTATGCCATTAAATGCGGTGCGTTCGATGCGCTTCAAACATCGGTAAATATAGTCGATCAGGAAGCAATTACACTGACACTGCCCCTTGCTGCAGCCAACAAACTTGGCGTCATTGCCAAGCGTCCAGTGGCAAACGCAGCCTGGCGACACAAAACCAAACCAGAAAATCCGTATATTCATCCTTACTGGGACAGACTGCAAAAATTGCATTTTGACTTTGCTAACGGCGACATAAATAAAAGTGCTGAAATGGCATTGCGATTCACTTTAAGCATTCAAGAAGTTTCAACCATGATTGTAGGAACAACCAAAGCCGGTCGCTGGAAAGAGAACGCCGACACAATCGCTAAAGGTGCTCTCAGTGCCGACGAGTTTCAGCATATCCGCCGAACCTGGGAATCTGTGGCAGAGGAAAACTGGGTCGGTCAGGCTTAGTGCACCGCCATATTCTCGCTTTATCTCTAACAGTCTTGTTGGCAAGTACAAACTGGCTACCTGTTTTTGCTGACGAACTAAATCCAGTACCAGAGCAAGAGTTCAGCATCAAGGCGGCAATAACTGATCATCCGCGTCAAGTTATTAAAAATGGAAAATATTTTGCCATCCTAAGCGAAACCGGCGCACTGCCTCCATCTAGTCCTTACGGCAACGGACTATACAAAGATGACACACGCTATCTGAGTTGCTGGGATATCAGTCTAAACGGTCAGGATACAGTACTTTTGCTGGGTGATTGTCAAAAAGGCTATGCCGGGACTTTCAATTATGCAAATAAATCATTTGAGCAAGATGGACAAACTGTGCCTGAACAGAGTATTTTGCTCAAACGTGAAATTGTCATTACAGATGCTCTTCGCGAAAAATTCACACTCACTAATTATCACCGAACACCCTTAAAAATAGAGCTTTCTATTAAATTCGACGCAGACTACGCTGACATGTTCGAAGTTAGAGGACAAAAACGAATAAAACGCGGAAAGCGTATGGCAACAAAGTTTTCCAAAAATCGCGACCACGTTATTTTGTCATATAAAGGTCTCGACGACAAAATCATGAGCACCAAAATAGGCATGCGTTCTTTCTCTGCAAAAGCAAATGAGCTAACAGCGCAAGCAGGAAAATTCACTTTCGAGCTTGCTCCTCATCAAACTGCTTGGCTGCAAACCACTGTCGAAGCCATTTTCGATATCGAAGAGCCTATACGGACTTTTGAATCTGGCTTTGCCACCGAGCTAGACAAGGCCGATCAAGCATACAAAAACTGGCTCTCTAGCGTCGCTTGCATAAAAACAAACGATGCCGATACCAACAAAATAATCGAAAGGTCATATCGAGACCTCTACATGCTTCGCCTTCCAACTGCGCATGGGATGGCTGTAGCTGCTGGAATTCCATGGTATGCGGTTGCGTTTGGAAGAGATCAAATCATTACGGCATGGAAAATGTTGCCCCTTATGCCTGACATGGCACGCGATGTCATCTCGCTTTTAGCCTATCACATGGGCACCACAACCGATACCAGTCGCGAAGAAGAGCCCGGTCGAATTATGCACGAACTTCGCGCCGGAGAAATGGCTCGCCTCAAAGAAATCCCCTTCGTTCCTTATTTTGGAACAGTTGATGCCACGCCTTTGTTTGTAATTTTATTGACCGATTATTGCAAGCAAACAAATGATTTAAATTTTGTCAAAGAGCACTGGGACAAGGTTAAACGAGCCCTTGCTTATCTAGATTCTGAATCGGATTTTGGAAAAAGATATTTAGTCTACGGCAAAGTGGCTAACCAAGCTCTTTCCAATCAAGGATGGAAAGATTCAGGCGACAGCATTACCAATAAAGACGGATCGCTTGGGCGCCCACCCATAGCCGTCTGCGAAGTACAAGGATATTTATATAAAGCCTGGCTCAATGTTGCCGACCTAGCAGAAGCTTTACAGGAAAAGGAAGAAGCAGCTCGTTATCGCAAGCAAGCAGCCCTTTTAAAAGATAGATTCAACAAAGATTTTTGGGACAACGACCTGAAAATGCCTGCTATCGCTTTAAATGGCGACGGCTCGCGATGTAGTGTTGTTTCATCCAACGCCGGACATCTTCTGTTTACGGGCATTTTGAGCCCTGAGCGCAACAAAATAGTTAGCGCTCGCTTACAAGAGCCCGACATGTTTTCTGGATTCGGCATAAGAACCCTTTCTATGACAGCTAAAGCGTATAACCCAATGAGTTATCACAACGGAACAGTTTGGCCGCACGACAATTGTATGGTCTCAAAAGGACTGATTAAGACAAGTGAGAAGACCGATGTTTTAAACGCCTTGCTTGCTGCAGCAAATACTCAAGATCAAGGCCGGCTGCCCGAATTATATTGCGGCTTCTCTAAAGAAGAAGCAAAAATTCCACTTAGATATCCTGTTTCTTGCGCACCGCAAGCCTGGGCCGCAGCCACTATTCCTAATCTAATTTTCGAAAATCTGGGATTGAATTATATTGCCAATAAAAACGAAATGCATGTAATCAAGCCGCACTTGCCCCAAAATGTAGACTGGCTAGAAATTGAAAATTTACAAGTTGGAGATAAAAAGTTAGCTTTGCGCTTCGCCAAAGAAGCAGGCAAAATCAAAGTCTTGAATCTCAATTCTAATATCGATCTAAAAATAATTCAAAACTAGGGAACCGGCAAAGACAATTTGCGTCTCCTCTTGCGAACAAAATTAAGTGAAAGGAGACATAAATATGTCGAAGAAGGACAAAGCCGCATCAGGCAACGATGAAAAAGAATTGAAAGATAAAGAGGGTATGCAGCCAGACATACAGCCAGAGCCAAAACCCGCACCTGATAACGGGGCTTCTAAGAAGACCGAAGATGAAAGTGAGTCTGAAAGAGAAAAAGACTTAGACGAGAATGAAAATGACGAAGAGGAAGACAAAGAAGCGACTGCTTGCTGCAAATGATCTTTTTTATTTAACTCGCCCTAACGCAAAATCCAGAACCAGTGCCTACCCTAGCCTCAGCCAGTTCTGGATTTTGCTTTAGCTTCTATTTATTATTCAAGTCACTTCTTACGCTAGCGAAGCTGACATAGCTTACATTTTGCTTTGAAATACACCTAAAACTAAGTTTGTTAGGTTTTCAGACGCACGTTCTATTCATAATCGCAACAATAGCTTTAACGAATCGATGCTTTTCTCATAGGCTTCAGACCTCTTTCCCTCTCCTTTCAAGAAGCTCATAACCTCAAGTACAACAATTCGGCTCAAACAATCTCAAACTTAAATCCCGACAAAGTTGTCTTGTCTTTGAGCTTCGCTTGGCTTAGTGCACACATTTTTTCCTCTCTACTCTGTCAACAAAGACGAAAGGAAATGCAACTATGACCACTCTTTCCAAAACCAACCCCTCTCTTGCTTTCGGTCTGAACCTTCTGAAGCAGGAAGTCGCGGCCGCCACCGACAAGACCAAGAGCGTTCTTCTGTCGCCCGCTTCGGTCGCCATCGCGCTCGCCATGACCATGAACGGCGCCCGTGACACCACTCTTGCCGGCATGAAGACCACCCTGGGCTACGACCCGGCCGAGAGCATCGATGTCATCAATGCCTCGCTCAAGTCGCTGCTGAACACGCTCACCGCGCAGGACTCCGGCGTCGAGCTCAATGTCGCCAACGCCGTCTGGGCCGAGCAGACCATGCCGTTCAAGGCCGACTTCATCCAGACCGTCGCCCAGAACTTCGACGCGCAGGTGACGACCTCCGACTTCGCCGACCCCGCTACCAAAGACGCCATCAACGCCTGGGCGAGCGACAAGACCAAGGGCAAGATTCCGACCATCATCGAGGACATTTCGCCCGACATGGTGATGTTCCTGCTCAACGCGATCTACTTCAAGGGCCCCTGGTCGAGCAAGTTCGACAAGAGCAAGACCTACGACCGCACCTTCACCAACTTCGCCGGCGCCGCCTCGTCTGTTCCTTTCATGAACGACGAGAAGAGCGTCCGCTACGTCGAAGACCCCGCCTACACCGCCGTTTCGCTGCCTTTCGGCAAGGACGGCAAGGTCAGTCTCTACCTCCTGCTCCCCGCCGACGGCACCGACATCGACACGTTCGTCGCCGGTCTTTCGAGCGAGCAGCTCCTTGCGGTCAAGACCGGCTACAAGGAGGAGGTCATCCTCAGCATTCCGCGCTTCGAGGTCGACTACGACACCGACCTGGTCGAGACGCTCAAGAATCTCGGCATGGAGGAAGCCTGCAGCGCCGGCGCCAACCTCACCGGGATGGCCGACGCTTCCATGTACATCCACATGGTGAAGCACAAGACCTACGCCAAGTTCGACGAGGAAGGCGGCGAGGCAGCGGCTGTCACCGCAGTCGGCGTCGGTCTCGAGTCGGTGTCGTTCACGCCGATGTTCACCGCCGATCGTCCGTTCGTCGCCGCGATCGTTGCCGAGGACACCGACACGGTGCTCTTCCTGGGCAAGATCACCGAGGTGAAGTAACACCTTCGCTTCGGCTGACCAGTAAGTAAGGGGAGGAACTCTGCTCAATGCAGGGTTCCTTCTTTTATACGCCATCAATACTACTTATTATAGTAATACTGCTTTTGTTCTCAAGGCAGCCTCATTGCGTTAGCTCCGAAGCATCGTTAGGTGGGTTTTTGTGAGCTGGTATCCCAAATATGCTGCTCAGTTCAAAAAAAAGGCTCAAAAATATGAACTCAGTGGCATATTTTGAAGAAACTGAGGTAAAGCCTGGCAAATGGGTGAAGTTCGTTTTTAACTACTTCTTATAATAGAAAACACGAATGCAAAAACTTTCGCAGACACAGATTAAAGGTGATGAGGCTATTTTTAAAGAACACGGTGATTGGAAGACCATTCCAATCACCGCCAGAACGAATTATCGAATTATTGTGACCAGTCGCCTTCAGGTAGCTCGATATTCGGAAGCACCGGACATTCCAGTTTCGGACGTCTAGTCAGACTAGAACTGAAACCATTGGATCTAGGCTTTAGAACCCGGTCTTTATAGTTACGCTCGCTAACGACTTTTTCATCGTCTTTGAACGATTGACGAAGAGACGCATAACCAGAAGGATACAAAATGTAGTCTACGCCTTCGGTTTCGCTTTCTTTATTAAAGACGCGCAGCTTAGCTACTTTATCGCCTTCAGGCGTCATCACGAATCGCTTTTCACGAATAATATCGCCGTTTGCACTTTGCTTAGCAAATAAATCGACTCGACTGAGCACATACTCGCCGGAACAGTCGAAAAAGCCGTTAACATGCCTCCAAGATTGCTCCCAGACCGGATTGGCGGTTCCAGGATTGAAAGCGAGAATTTGCATTTCTTTCTCGCTTTTGCGAAATCGAACTTCAAAAGTCTGACGCTTGCTTGAATCGAAATAGTCTAAAACAGTCTCCTCTTGGTACAGACCAAAATTGACTTTGACTGTTTTTCCATCAGAGCGAAAAATTTCGCCAGTCGGGGCGAACCATTTTTGGCTTGGAATTTTGTATGACATCAACAGTTTTCCAGATTGATCATAACTGTCAACGAACACCTCGCGCTCCAGCGTAGACCTGGTCGATTGGCTCAATGAGCCATTCTGGCGATACACTCGTTCTGAAATTTTAAATTGATCCAAAGCAAAGATCTGTTCAGACTTCACAGTCTGACCGTCATCAAAAAAAGTCAAAGTTTTATAAGTAAAGTCTGGCAGACGTTCTCCAGTCTTTATCAGAGTACCATTTTCAAGAAAAGCACGATGACTTTTGAAGTTCGCACTTTGAGGCATATAGAAAACCTCAGTTTTCATCTGCCTTTCAGCGCCTCTGCTTTTGGTTGGATAGAATTCAACCAATTTCTCTGCAAAGTCATTTACTCCAAAATAGATAAAAGTACTTGTACCATCGCGATATTCGATGCGTTCCAATTGTTTGGAAGCACCATCGTCGCTATAGACTATCCAGTGTTCATCAACATTTGCATCGTTTGAATCGATGACAACCCTGTTCGATGCTTTGGATGGCAAGTCGAAAATCTTGCCTGCGGGCTCACTCTCGCTACAACTACTAAGCAACGCAGCTGAAAGCAACAATGCTACCCACGCCTGAAAAGTCGCTCTCTTAAACACAGCGGAGAAGAAAACTCAGGCTGTGCGCAAAGAAACGCTTCATGCAGTCTCCTTTCGTAATTCTATTTTCTGTACTTAGATTTGCACCAAAAGGCGCTTAGTCAAAGTTTGCCTGTCGAAACAAGCAGACGCGATTAGTATCAAAAGAGATTAGTACAGAAGTAAAAACTAGTTCCAGATAAAAACAATAGATATAAGTCCAGCATGAAAGAAAGTGGTAAGCAATTACATCTAAAATATATTTATTCAATTTAACCAATAGACAAGAGCGTATTGAGCACAATCTGCAATGGTCCATCAAATTTGCTTTCCCGCTAAAAATTAGCCACTGCTAACGCAATTTAGTTTGTTAGCGCGGTTGGCGCAGCACCTAATGAGTTTTGAAAAAGGTAAAAAAAGACCAAAAAGTTCGAAAAAGTTCAAAAAATTCGAAAAGTCAGAAAAGAAAAGCGAGTTGCATTCACATTAGAGAAACAGCGGTAGGAAAGTTGCCTTTCCTACCGCCAACTTCAAAGCTAGCCGAAACCAGCAAGATTCGACGCCAGAACACTTACCAGGCGGTCGATCTCGCTTTCGTTGTTATAGACATGCAGGCTCACTCTAATGTAATCGTCGCCTTGCGACTTTCGTCCAAG